>JAESGQ010000065.1_pt1 | contig 143481 bp, 136 predicted proteins | sample 9266251 | NCBI WGS metagenome assembly JAESGQ01 (sample SAMN17056778, study PRJNA650883) | algae metagenome | isolation source: Kaiparowitsia implicata GSE-PSE-MK54-09C and co-occurring heterotrophs from... | place: USA: Kaiparowits Plateau, Grand Staircase Escalante National Monument, UT ...
TGTCGCCCTGGGCGCGGCCCTGATCGCCCGTCATCTCGAAAGCACTGCGCCCAGAACAACATAATCGGGGGAGTGCGCCCATGTGCGTCCAGTCCTCTGCCCATCCTGTCGCATCGGTGCTTGGCGTGGTTGTTTTGACAACGACGTGCTTCTTGTTCGGCGGATCAATCCCCCTGATGCTGGAAAATGGGGCTATCCGGGCGGGTGGATTGATCCAGGCGAGACCATGGCGCATGCGGATGTGAAGCTTTTCGAGGAAACAACAGTGCGGATAGAAGCTCGATCTGTTTTCAATGCGCTGGAGGCATTACGATGACGAGTGTGCAATCCGGCCGCAATTCGTGATGGTCGCAGTGCGATACACCTAGGTTTGGGAACTACTTGGCCTGGCGGACCAGAGAGGTCGCGCCGATCACCAGGAGCTTCCTCAGATACCGATCACCCATCTTGGTGATGCGACCGAGCCGGTCCTTGCCACCACTCGAGTTCTGCGAGGGTGTAAGTCCCAGCCAGGCGGCGAACTCTCGACCTGAAACGGAACTGTCCCGGGTCGGCAACCGATGCCGCCAGTGCTGTAGCGCCAACAGGACCGATGCCAGGAATGGTCGATAGTCGTCGTGCCACCGCGTTAGTTCTCTGCAGAGCAATGATCGCGCGGTCGATCGCCTGCAGACGGACATGGGTGTCTAGGATCTGAGCACATCGAAGATTGAGAATCTGCTTGGCTGCAGCGGGTACATCTGGTTCGCATTCGTTGTCCGCGATCTGGCGCGCCAGCCCAAGCGCCCGCTCTAAACCTACTGAGATGTCGATGCCGAACTCGGCCAAGAGGCCGCGGATCATGTTCACCAGCTGTGTGCGCCGTTTGACCAGAAGATCGCGTACCCGATGCAACGACAGCGCTGCCTGTTGATCGGCCGACTTTATCGCCACGAACCGCATAGTCGGGCGTGTCACGGCTTCACAAATCGCTTCGGCGTCCACAGCATCGTTCTTGCTGCGCTTCACATAGGGCTTCACGTAGGCCGGCGACATGATACGGACCTCATGACCCAGCTTTGTCAGCTCTCGAGCCCAATGGTGGGATGTGCCGCACGCCTCAATGCCAATCAGACAGGGCGGTACCCTGGTGAAGAACGGCAGAACCTGCGATCGCCGGAGTGTTTTGCGCACAACAACATCTCCAGCCGCATCAACGGCATGAACCTGAAAAACACTCTTGGCCAGATCTAGGCCCACGGTGGTAATCTGCATGGCGGATGGCTCCTTTGCTTGGGTTGCCTGATAGCAAACCCACTTTGGCACTGAGATGCCGGGAGCGGGAGCCATCCACCTCATCTGAAATGGGGGTCGGGAGCTGCCCCGCAGCACTGGGGGTGATGGGGTGGACGCCCCCGGCGGCATCGATGTGCCAAAGTGGAGGTGTTGAACACACCACTTGAGGAGGCGCCCATGTCGGAAGTTACCACAATCGGTCTGGATATCGCGAAGAACGTTTTTCATGCGCATGGCGCAGATGCCAGCGGCAGGCCGCTGTTCAGTCGCAAGATCAGCCGGACCAAGTTGCTGGAGTTCTTCGCCAAACAGCCCCCTTGCCTGGTGGCGCTGGAGGCCTGCGGCGGTGCGCATCATTGGGCCCGGGAACTGGCGTTGCTGGGTCATCGGGTCAAGCTGATCCCACCCGCCTAAGTGAAGCCCTTCGTGAGGCGGAACAAGAACGATGCCGTCGATGCCGAGGCCATCTGCGAAGCAGCGCAGCGACCCAACATGCGATTTGTGGCGATCAAGAGCGAGGAGCAACAGGCCTCGGCGCTGGTGTTTAGAACCCGCGATCTGCTGGTGCGGCAGCGGACCCAGTTGATCAACGCGATCCGCGGTCACCTGACCGAGTATGGATGGGTGGCACCCAAGGGTCCCTCGCACATAGCTGTGCTCGGTGACCTACTCGATGGCGAGATGGGCACGTCGCTTCCGGATGTGGCCACGCCCATGTTCCGCACGATGCTCGATCTGCTTGAGGTGCTGAACAGCAAGATCGTCGAACTGGACAAGGAGATCGCTCGGCGCGCCCGAGAGGATGTGATTGCCAGGCGGCTCATGACGATACCGGGCGTGGGTCCGATCACCGCTACGGCGATTGCCGCCCTCGCGCCACCAGCCGAGACGTTCACCAAAGGGCGGGACTTTGCGGCCTGGTTGGGTCTGGCGCCGCGTCAGCTCTCGAGCGGGGGCAAGCAGAAACTGGGATCGATCACCAAGATGGGCGAACGAACGCTGAGGCGTCTGCTCATCATCGGATGCAGCGCGGTCGTCCTGCAGGCGAGCAAACGTGGTGCGCCTGCAGGCTCTTGGCTTGAGCAGATGATGGCCAGAAAGCCGCGCATGCTGGTCACCGTCGCACTGGCCAACAAGACGGCGCGCATCATCTGGGCGCTACTCATCAAGAAAGAGGAATACAAAGCTCCGGTTGCAGCCGCGGCATAGGCCAAGGCGGACCAGAGGTCGTCGGAGACGCAGTCGGTCGAAGGAAGGTTGGCACAACAGTCGGTGAGACGGGATCGGAAAACCAGGGCTTCCCACTGTGCCTTGAGCACGCTGTGGGTGATATGGATCCGGTCCGCGAACTCCCATACGGGCCCGCAGCCTCTGGTGCTGCATCAGAGGCCGGACAGATGGCAGCATCCGACTACGGGCCAACCTTCAAAAACCGCTTGCGTCTTACGGGGCGTCCACAGATGGGTAGGGGGCCACGGCGAAGGCCGTGACCCACACGCACGTGCAGTCTACTCGCCTGCCTTCTTGTCCTGGCCGGGCGCAGAGTCTTTACCCTGGCCTTGGCCATTTTCGGAGCCACCGTCACCCTGGCCTTGGCCACTTTCGGAGCCACCGTCGTCCGCCTTCTTGACCTGGCCGGGCGCGAAGTCCTTGGCGTCGCCGTCTTGTTGACCAGGCGCTGCTTCGTTGGCCGGCCCTTCCTGCTGGCCTGGCGCAAACTCCCTTGCGCTGTTGTCATTGCTGTCGTCCATCTCGTTGATAGCGGCAACCAGATCGTCGGTGGACACGGATGCCACGCAGGTGTCCGCAATGGTGTCCACTTCGACCCCGCACACCTCTGCGGCCAACGCGGCCGGCAAGTCGATCGAGGACGGTAGGTCATCGACATCGATGCCAAGTTCCGCAGAAAGTTCTTCTGATATGCTGGACAGGTCGACGGCAACGGTTTCCGCCTGGGCAAATACGGCAGTCGAAATCGTCAAGGCAGCTGCCAAGGCGACCAGAGGGAGCTTACGCATGGTTGTTCTCCGTTTCAGAGCCGGTTCGCGGGGATGAACCGGTCGAGGCGTCACGCTACCAAACTCCCCATGAAACCTGCCTTATGCCGGATGTCAGCGATGCGTAAGGACAGATCCGACATCTTCAAACGGCTCCTCTGATCCCGGTCGACAGACCGCCCCCGCCTTCATTGGACGAGGCCCCAACCAGCCTTCCAGGCTTGCGCACGATCCCCCAGGGGGGATAGTGATGCCGCATGACCGATGTAGAATTGCACCCGCACCGCCACATCAGCCATCCCCAGATCGTCTAGCGTCTCAAGCGGGCTGATGGACACCTCAATCCGTTATAGACATGATCGAAGGCGGGCGGCCCTGCCTCGACATTGCCCAGACCCTGCACGCTGGTTTGGCAGCAAGGCCGGTTTGCGGGCGTGCAATTACTCGCTCCCGAGGAAGCGGCTTTTCCATAAACGAAACGGGCCGAATAAACCGCACATGAAATAATGCTGGAGTGGCTGTTAGCCATTTGTCAGGTAGAGGGTGTTAGAAGCACTCAAACACAAGGGTTGTTTGATGGTCATCGTCAGTCTCACCAGTGCTGTAGGCCAAGGCCGTCCGGCAATTTATATCAACGCCGCTCAGATCATATCGTTTGCGGACCAGTCCTCCGGCGGCTGCCAGATTAAGTTTTCCAACGGCAATGTCGTCGTCGTGGTCGAGAACGCCAATACTGTTTCGCAGTTGATAGCCGAGGCATCGCGAAGCTGACGTGCCAGGAGACTGCATCGATGCGGCCCAGTCCATCGCATTATCGACTGGTCTGGACCGTCGTTGCGGTTTCGATCAGTGCGCCTTACTATCGGAGGCTGAAAAAACTGATCGATCGGTGAAGGTGGTCGCCATTCGGGTCCGGCGCATTCCCTGCAGGCCATTCCTACCTATAGGCTCAATGCGTGAGCGGCATCACGGCGGCGGCTTTCGGGATTTCGCCGTGTCGTGTTGAAGGTCCGAAATGGGGTCGGTTGCCGCCGTCGGTAACGCGTCCTATCCCAGCCGTTAAGACTGCCTCTCCAATTTCTTCAAAGCATGGGGTGATCGGGCTGCTCAGCACGAGGCGGATTACAGCCTGTCCAGGGCCATGCGATGCAATGGCTGTGATAGTCGCAATAGAGCGTAAAAACCGGCATGAAGGGCAATGTCCATAAGTTGCTCCGTGAGCTAGACGCGCAACATGCCCCAAGCCTCGTCCCAGGCCGCGCCATCCATTTGGATGAGAAACTGAAGGCCATTCTGCGAGGCAATCTCTTTGCCTCTTTCGAGGGCTTGAGGGACGCTCATGGGTTCCGAAATTGTATCAGTGCCCTCGGTGTCCGGCCCGCCGTTGTGCAGTTCCGCTTCAGGTTCCTGCGCGCCATTAAATATACGGGCCTTGATGTAGGATTCAGTTTCGTCCCCTTGAACGCGATCATAGATCTGCATGGTTTCTCTCCCTTGGGTTGCCACGCGCAAGGCAACAACGCGCGGTTCGAAAATTAGTCGCCTACGGCAGCTTTTGGCAGATGATGGAGGTCCGCCGAACGGGGTCGGAGGCGTGGTATCCGATCAAGTCATGGGCGGCTAGGGCTTCCAATCCTCAAGTAGTTCCTGGGTGGTGCACGTTTCTAATTGGAGTGCGAAGCGACTCTGGAAGATCCGGAGCATCGCATCATGCGTCTCGTCCGCAGAGCCGAAGACCGCGTCGGTGGGGACCACGACACGTAGGCCGTGATCGATGGCGCCCATAACCGTCGCTGCTACGCAGACGTCCGTTTCGCCTCCAGTGACCACAATAGTGTCGGTATTGGCTGCCCGGAGGCTCCTGATGAGGTCCGGCTGGAACCAGGGGGAATAGACTGTCTTGTCCACGATGGTGGCCGGCGGGATGTAACGTGCAAGAATAGGGACCAAGTCCAACAGCTCGGGAGCCATTTGTGATCGCGTCATCCCTGCCCATTTTTGGTAATAGTTTTTCCAGGCTCCAACCGCGTCGTCCTCCGAATAAGGTGGCAAGAAGCGCGTGAAAATCGTCCGCGCAGGACGAATGTCGACCAGTGCCTCAACGGCCGGAAGCACGCCAATTAGCCAGGGAGCGTGCCACGGCGTGGGCTCGGCGAACATGCGCTGCATATCGATACACACATGGACGGTTCTGTCTGTCGTCAGTTCACCCATCATCCTACTCGCAGACACTCATACGGTTATCGTCCAGAGAACGGTCCACGGTCCCAGGCGCCCCTCCTCCGCAAATCCCTGAAGATAAATTGTGCGACCGATCAGGGGCGGCAGCTCTGTCTGTGCGTCGTTATCCAGATTGGCATAGAGGCGAAGCACGGACCCGTCGCCCATTTTCCAGCTCACCAGAACGGCTTTAGGCCCCAATACCTCGTAATGGGACGCGAAACCCTCCTGACCGAACAGCCTGGGTATGATTTCCATCTTCCGGACATCGAGCAGCGACCGATAGTGCCCGAGCCAGCGGGCATGTGGTTCTTGTTTGAGATGCTCCCAGTCCAATTTCGCCGACCTGAACGTCTTGACGCTGGTGGGATCGACCGCTTCTTCCACGCTGGGCTTGGTGGGGTCCTCGTGCTCGGGAGTGCTTTTCAGCTCCTCCTGACGCCCCTTGCGCACAACTTCGCGTAGTTCCGCCGGAACATGGGAGAAGAACGGGAAAGGTTTTCGGCTGGACCACTCCTCGCCCATGAATAGCATCGGTATCTGCGGCGACAGCAAATAAACGGCTGTCAGGGCTTTCACTGCGTCCTCGTTGGCCAGATTGGCGATGCGATCGCCCTTGACCCGATTTCCGATCTGGTCGTGATCCTGCATGTAAACGACGAATGATGTCGCCGGCAGGCCCACGCTGGGCTCGCCCCGCTTCATCCCTTCATGCGGCTTGACCTCACCCTGGTAGGCAAAGCCTTCCGCAAGGGCCCGGGCAAGCTTATCAGAACGCTCTTCCAGGTTGTCGAAGTCCGCATAATAGCCGGTGTTCTCGCCGGTCGCGGCAGCGTGAAGCAGATGGTGGACGTCGTCGTTCCACTGCGCCGTATAGTGGACGGGTTCTGCCCCGCTGTTCCGTCGAAGCCAGATTTCCTGGTTTTCCGAGTTTTCCACGATGAGGTGGGTGTGCCGGTGTGGCCTCGCGGCGCGAATGCGCGCCGCCAGAACTTCCAGGATATGCGTGGTGCTGTCGTCGGCAATGGCGTGTACTGCATCGAAGCGAAGACCATCAAAGTTGAACTCGGTAACCCAGTAGAGGGCACTTTCGATGACGTATTCCCGAACTACAGCACCCCCAGGGCCGTCGAAGTTGATCGCCTCGCCCCAGGGACTCTTGTGCTTCTTGGTGAAGATCGGTGCGATTGCTGGGAGGTAATTCCCGTGCGGGCCGAAGTGGTTATAGACCACATCGAGGAAGACCATCAGCGACCGGCGATGGGCCGCGTCGATGAATGCCTTGAGGTCTTCGGGTCGGCCATAGCTGGAGTCAGGAGCGAACCACATGGCGCCGTCATAGCCCCAGTTGAACTTCCCGTAAAAGTCGGCCAGCGGCATGATCTGGATCGCCGTGATGCCGAGCGCAACTAGATGGTCGAGCTTCGCCATGGCTGCCCGGAACGTCCCCTCTTCCGTGAACGTGCCGATGTGGAGTTCATAGATGATTGCCTCTTCCCAGGGGCGCCCCCGCCAATCCACATCGCTCCATGCGAAATCCATGGGCTCGATGACCTCGCTGAAGCCATGCACATCGTCCGGCTGGTGGCGCGACGAAGGGTCCGGTATCTCCGAACCGTCCGGGAGCACGTACTTGTAAAGAGCGCCCGCCTTCACGCCATCGACGTCTAGCCGATGCCAACCTTCTCCTACGGCCTCAAGCTCCAGCAGGGTCCTACGTCCTTTGAGCTTCAGCCGAACGCTCTTGCATTTGGGCGCCCAGATTTTGAAGCGAGTCCCGCCGTTCCGCGGTTCGGCGCCAAAACGCATCTTGTGACTGCGGGCAATGGTATTGGGCGATGGACGCAGCATGTCATAACACCTGGGGATCAATGGCCAGTCTTGGAGTGGGGGTCGGCTACCGCTTTGGATTCCGGGGATCCGCGGTGCCTCAAAATGATCGAAAGCACCACCAGGACTGCAGTGGACAGGAATTCGGATTGCCAGTTCTGGAAGGATTCGAACCAGAGCTGGGGATCGAGGAGATACTCGAGGGGCGCTTGTGCCGCTCGGCCGTGCATGACGGCATCTTCCCCCGCGGCGGCCGCGCTCTGCAGCCAGTGCAGCACAAAAGATGCGACGAATAGGAGCAAAAGAACAATGCCAAGCGAATACGAATAGAGCAGTGACCAGAGGCCTCCGGCCTTAACCGGCCACGGCGCTTGCTTATTGCGGCGCTTGCCGTTTGGATCTTCGTCCTCGGGATTAGCTTTGTCAGGGTCCTTGGATTCTGAAGACCCGCGTTGGAACAGCATCGCCGTCATGATGACGTAGGCCGACATCTGAAGGAATTCGCTCTCCCAGTTTTCGAAGAGTGCGGATTGGAAGCTGGCGCTGAAAAAGTAGTCCACCAATCCGATTGGTGGCTGGGTGTGTTCGAGCAGCATGGAATTCTCTTCCAGCCACCCCGACCAGAGCATGCCCATGAGACACAGGAAAAAGGCGGCCATCAGCGCGATGGTAAGGCCATTGTCGCGAAAAAAGCGCGTTGTCTTTTCCATAGATGCATCCACGTGGACCACCGGCCACCGACAGGCTGATCAATGGCCGGCGATCAAAACCGTTCCGCAGGGGCCCTATGGCAGGTCCAAATGCGGACTCGGTTTGGATCGTCGAGCGGATGCGCCGTTGATTGGCGGCGAACTATCGGCCTCGCATAAGTGTCAAGGCAATTTAACCGCCCGCATTGAGCCGGCGAGGTTAGTAGGGTGAGGACGGGATGACCGGCAATCGCAGAGACTGCCCAGGGTGAAGCTCGCCGGGGTTAGAAAGCTTGTTTATGTTGGCCTGGAAAATCGCTCCCGCCTTTGTGGGCGTTCCATAGACCTGCTCGGAAATGCGCTCAAGGGTATCGCCGGATTTGACAATGTAAATCAAAAAACCATCGGCCCCATGCTCCGGCGCCTCCACAATGCTTTCCGCTAGTGCGTCAAGCTCGACGCAAAGAGCCTGCAGGGTTGTCGGCCGATAAGGGTGAGCTTCGGGCAAGTTGGAAGGGCGCTCTTTCCACCGTCTCCTTGCTATCGGGCTGACTTCGTGCAGGCGCGTCGGCCCCGGCCACCGGTCGGCAGTCGGCAATCTGTCGAGGACGAAGCGGACCGCGTTGAAACCCGGCTGCCTGTCCCGATTGGTGAGATTTTCCCGGTGCGACGAAGACAGCTTGCCCAGATGCGACCGGGGCGAGACGTCGAGGTCCAGCCCGGCATGCCGCGCGCCGTCCCATACCCATTCGAGCGCCAGGTCGGAAAGGCCGCGTCGCTCTCCGCCCCCACCGACCGAGCCGTGGCCCCCGGGGAACCACATCTGCTGATAGGGTGCACCGGCGCTTTCAGGGTTGGCGCCCCGACCCTGGTTGAGCTCCTGGAGATTTTCCCAGAGCGTGGGCTCGAAATCGACCTTGTGCTCGTCGATGGCCACGGCGTGCCGTGCATGCTCGACGATTGGTGACAGGCTGACATCATGAAACTGGTGGATACGGTTGATAGTGTCGGCCAGGACGAAGTAGCGTGGAATGCCCAGGGCGCCCACCGTGTCCCAGACCCCTAGATATTTCAGCTTGAGCAGCGGACTCGATCCGGGCAGATACTGAGCGACATGCTCCGCCCGCCAGGCATCCTCCTGCTCCGACACGCAGATATGGGGCGAGCACTCACTCCTGAAGCGCAGCACCTCGTCCTGGAACAGGTCGGAATGGCGCCGTCGCTTGTAGAGAGCGACTGCCTCGTTGGCGCGGCGGGCGTGCTGCCGGTGCAGGATTCCACAGGTGCTCAGGAGCCCAACAAAGGACCGGGCGGTATAGGCCCCTCGCGAGAAGCCAAAAACATAGATTTCGTCGCCGGGCGAGTAGTTGAAGATCAGAAATCTGTAGCCGTCGCTCAGATTCTTGACCAGGCCGGCGCCAAACACACCGCCGACAAAAGCGTCTCCCTCCTCGCTGCCGACACCTTCGTCATAGAAGGTGACCTGCCCGACACCTTCGGCCATCGGGAGCACACTTTCAGCCGTGAGCAGGACATTGGTCGGGTACGGCGCGTCGAGCCTGTTCCAGCTGCCGTCGAAGCAGAACACCAATCGCTTCACTGCATTCCTCCGCTGGACCAGGCCGAAGGCCTCACGCTACTGTCCGAGCGCCGCCTTTATCGCCGCCAGATGGTCAGCGTAGACCACCTCGTCACCATCGAGTGCCACCGCCTGCTCGGCGAGGGGCAGCGCATCCTCATGCCGCCCGGACACGTGTAGCACCCAGGCAAGCGTATCAATCCGACCGGCCATCTCAGGACCAGCGTCCACCGCCTGACGCGCGAGTTGTTCGGCCTCGCCGAGCCTGATGTCTTCCACGGCGAACATCCAGGCCAGATCATTGCTGGCGTCACCTCTTACCTTCTCGTCGCCTTCGGCAATGGCAAGACGGAAATACTCTTCGGCTCTTGTCAGGTCCTTGGTCACGCCGGCGCCCTGGCTGTAGTGCCAGCCCAGGCTGAGAAAGGAGAGCGGCCAGTGCTGTTCCGCCGCGAGTTCGAAATACTTGATTGCCTCGACGTCGCTCTTCGCCAGGCCGCCGCGTCCCCTTGCATGCATGACCCCGATATTGTGCTGGGCGAAGGCCTCGCCACCATCGGCCGCGATCTGATAGAGCCGCGCTGCCTCAACCTCGTCTTTGGGCATGCCAAAGCCGTTTTCGGCGAGCCACCCGAGTGACCCGCTGGCATAGGGTGAGCCGGTTGCCGCCGCCTGGTTATATAGCTTGATCGCACGTCCATAGTCCTGCGACACGCCGCGACCATCTTCATAGAGCTTGGCCAAATTCTCAATGGCGACAACAACCCCTTCCGCCGCGGCTTGCTCATAGAGCCGAGCGGCCTCTACCGGATCGGCGTCAATGCCATAGCCGCCCTCATAGAGTGAACCCAGCGACGACAGCGCCAACGCGTAACCCTGGTCGGCCGCCTCCCGGTATTCGGCGATCGCCTTTTCGAACTGTTCGGCGGCATCATAGGACCGCGCCAGCTGAAAGCGCAGCTTGGCATCACCAGGATTGGCCGCGACGGCCGCCGCGCAGGCCGCGATGGCCGAGGCGGCATCGACGTCCTCAAACCGGACCCCATTGCCCATGGGCACGGCCGGATCGAGGGGGCTTGAAGCCAGTTGATCGCAGCTGGCTAGGGCTTTGTCCTTGGCCTCCTGGGCAAAGACAGGCGGCGTTGACAAGGCGAACCCCATCGCGACCAGTCCGACCAGACGTCTGATTTTCGAGCCCATAGCACCCTCCATGCCAGTTTTCGCTCTGGCTCACGAAGAGTGTCAGGCTGACCACCCTGCTTGGCAAGTCGAATTTCGGAAAGTGATGCGTCCAACATACCGGCGACGAGGAATTATTCATCGATGGCGCCCCACTGTTTCCGCACCCCCCCTCTTTTGAGGCGGCCAAAGTCGAAGCCGATGCGGCTCGCAATATCAATTGCCCTGCGTTACTTTCGTCCCAAGAGGGCATCAGGCCCGGGCACAGGCCCGCGATCTTGGGAGTAAGTGAGGATGGAGGGGCCGGCACCGATACCCGAGCCGAAAAAGGCGCCTGCGCGCATAAGGAAAAGCGCACCAGCGACCTCCGAAGCCATCATCTCGCCCATTCCCAGGCCACTGGTGCCGGTCATCGGGCCGACAAACAAGTCTTCCGACCTTATGCCGAAAATCGCTAGTCTCACGTCGGATATCCGCACGCTCGTCTTCAATCTGTTTGTACTGCTGCTTGTCGGCCTTTTGGCGCCCGTGGTCCTGAGCCAGTTCTGGCGCAACGAAGTCGTGGTCGAGGCGATCACCGTACCGGCGCAATTGCAGACAATGGGCCTCACCCCCGAGGTCGCTTCCGCACGGCTGGTCGACGCGTTGCGCGAGGTTGAACATGCGGGAGGCAGCGCCATCGAAGCGATCGATGTCGTCGCTTCCACCGACAGAGTGGACTTCTCCATCCCGGATTCCGGCCTTTCGGTGGACTCGCTCGTCTATTATGTCAGGCGCTTTTTCAACATCTCGGAGACCAGGATCGGCGGTGAGTTCCGGTGTGCTGATCCCGATTGCGCCACCCCAGGAGTCAGCCTCCGCCTGCGCGTGTTTTCTGGCCAATCGCACGTGCTGCAGATCCGGGAAGTGGGGAATTCCACCGAGTCCCAATATTTCTATGATGCAGCTTTGCGGGTGATGGAGGAGTATCGGCCGATTGTCGCGCTGGCGGCGATCCTCGACGATCAGCCGGTGCGAGCCGAGGTCATGGCTCGCAGCATCATCCGTTCGCGTGCGGCCGAGGCTCATTGGGCCCACAATCTGCTCGGCATCCTCAAGAACAACGCCAATCAGCCCAAGCTGGCCATCGGGGAATTTGAGGCGGCCCTCGTGCTGGTCCCCGATTTCTTGCCCGCCAAGGCTAATCTGGCGAACACGCTCCTGGCCGAGGGCGACGCGCAGCGGGCGCGCACGCTGTTCGAAGAGATCCAGCGCGCCGATCCGAACAATGTACGGGCTGCCGAGGGCCTGGCAGACCTGGCCAGCGCCGATGGCCAGCTGGACCAGGCGGTCGTACTCTACCGGCGGGCCACCGAACTCGATCCGTCCGCCCCGCGCTATCTGATCAAGGCTGCCCTGATGCGGCTAGGCGCCGGCGACGAGCCGGGAGGGGTCGCCCTGCTCGAGGAGGCGCTCCAGATCAATCCAACTGATCCGGCAGCGCTTGGGCAGTTAGGATTGCTGAACTTTATGAAGAGCGATTACGCCGCTGCGGTCCCCTACTATCGCAATGCAGCGGACTTCGAACCTACGGATGCCGGACTGCAATACCAACTCGGTCTGAGCATGCTCATGTCCGACGACTATGAGGGTGCGGTGGAGCGGTTTGACATCACGGTCACGCTGGATCCGGGCAATGTCGACTACAGGCGGAGTCTCGCCGAAGCGCTGGACAAACTCGGGCGATATGGGGAGGCCCAGACCGTTCTGGCGGAGGTAGCGGCGATGGCCCCTGATGATCCCAGCCTGATCTATCAGCAAGCCATGAATTTCCAACACCTCGGTCGGAACGCCGACGCTATCGCCGCATACAAACGGGTGGTTGAACTCGATCCCGACAGCATGGATGCGATCATCGCCCAGCGCTTCATCGAGCTTCTAGAACAGGGGGATACATTGGACAACCAGGCCAGTAGCAGCGACGGCGCGCTCTAAGAGACAAAGGAAGGCATGAGCGTTGCCTGACACGCCTTTCGGCGGACCTGTCCATGACGCCTGCGGTATGCCCAGAGCGTCGCTCGTCCCATTGTGACATACTGGCGGCATGCGATCTCGTTGGCGATGCCTTGGCATCACGAGTGCCCGCGCACGGTTATCTAGGCCTGGGCAGGTTTTACCGCAATGTCCTCTAGTGCTTCTTCACCAATAGCGGTTAGGCAAAAGGGCCCCGGCGGCCAGGAACGGGGCTAATGTAAGGGACTTCCTGTCATATGCCGGACAGTGGTAGCGATCTCGTCCGGCTCGTACGGCTTTGCAAAAAATCGGGCCTCGACGGGAAGATCTCCAAGGGCGAATCTTCTACGTCCGGAGGTGACGATTATGTTGATTGGCGGCCACCGGTCACGAACGGTCGCCGCAAACTCTAAGCCATCCACATCTCCTGGCATATCGACGTCGGTAAACATGGCACAGATGCGAACCGTGGACTTCAGGATCCTGATAGCAGCGTCAGCGTTGTCCGCCTCGAACACCTCAAAGTGGTGGTCCTCAAGGAAATCGACGATTCCCATTCTAACGAGGGCTTCATCTTCAACGACAAGCACGGCAATCCGGGAATAAGCCATTCGAGTTCAAACCTGACTTGAAGTGGGAGCTGGGTTAGCTCCAGGCTTGACGCTACCGGCCGAGTGCGACCAGGATGCACACAACCCCTCGGGACCGTATTCGATCCCACCTTTGTCACCAAAGTCCGTTGACAGCAGACCGTCTGCCCTAGGCAGCGGTGAAGAAGGACCCCCGATCCAAACCACCACATTAAACCTTCTTTTTTTGGGGACTGCGCGTCAGACTCGCTTGGAGCAGAATGACTGCAAGCAGAAAGAGGCCGCGGACTACCGATTGCCACGCAGCGGACAGGGTGATCCAGCCTTCGCCGTTCTCGAAGTTTAGCACGTTGAACAGGATGCCGAGCAACAGCACGCCGGCCAACGTCGTGATGACCGAACCACTGCCGCCGGTCAGCAACGTGCCACCCACAACCACAGCCGCGATGGCAAAGAGCTCCCAGCCAACGCCCTCTGTGGGTTGACCGGCATAGCCAAGTGCCGCGAGCAAGACGCCTGCAAGGCCCGCCAGGGCACCACTTGTCAGATAGACGAGAAAAATTACACGAGCCACGGGCAGGCCCATGAGTCGCGACGCATCCTCATTGCCTCCGATCGCCAGGACGGTCCGCCCGGTGGCCGTATAATTGAGCACCAGAGAGCCCAGTGCATAGGCGATAAGGGCCACGGCAGTCGGGATCGGAACGATCCAGAGCGCTCCCGTACCGATGGAGATGAACCCGCTGGTGGACGAGACTGGGACAGATGTCTGTCCAGAAAGCAGCAGCGCACTGCCACTCGCCGCCAGAAGCGTGCAAAGCGTGGCGACGAACGGCATGATGTTGGCCCTAGTGACCAGCAGGCCATTGATGGCGCCGACAAGAACACCCACGCCGATACCTGCGGCAATGCCCGGGATGATGCCGAAATGGCTGGAGAGCGCCGCTGCAACGCTCCCGAGTGCGGCGGTAGATCCAACGCTTAGGTCGATACCCCCGGTCATGATGACAAAGCACATGCCGAGCGCGACCAGCGCGAACATAGAATTGTATCGAACCACGGTCGTGACATTGAACGGGCTCAGAAAGTTTTCATAGCGCAGCCAGCCGAACAAGATCAGCGCAACCAGCGCGATGAGCACGCCATAGGTACCGACAAGACGGGCAAGGTGAGCGCGGTTCATACGCGTCTCTGCTGTTGGAGCCATACCGCCACCGCGATAATGGCAGCCTTGACAATCATAGCCGCAGCATCGGGCACGCCGTTGGCTAGCAAGGTGTAGCGCACGAGCTGGATGGTTAAGGCCCCGGTCAGCGTGCCCATAATGGTTGCCCGTCCGCCCACGAGCAGCGTGCCGCCAACGGCGACGGCAGCGATCGCGTCGAGCTCCATGCCGAGGCCGACCAGATTGGCGTCGCTGGCTGAGTTGATGGCGATTACAACAAGGCCAGCGATGCCAGCGCAAAAGCCGGAAATGGCATAGACCGCGAGCTTGGTGCGCTTCACTGCAATGCCCGCCAGTTCGGCTGCGCGCTCATTGCCGCCAGTCGCCAGGACGGAACGCCCGAAGCGCGAACGACGCAGCAGCCAGGCAGTGACGACGACGAGCGTGACCATGAGGAGGACTTGCACGGGTAGGCCAAATGGTCGGCCAAGGCCAATCCACTGAAACTCCGGCACGCGAAAGACCTGAAGGTTAGAGTTGGTCATCGCCTGGGCAATGCCCCGGCCGGCGATAAACAGCACAAGGGTAGCAACGATGGGTTGGATGCGGAATTGTGCGACCAGCCAGCCGTTGAAGAGACCGCAAAGCGTGGCGGCGGAGATGGCAGCCACCATGGCAATAGCCACGCCCAGTGCAATGTTGTCGCCAAATACTGGGCTAAGAAAAATAAGCGGTGCCAGGGCTCCTGAGATCGCCATGATCGAGCCAACCGAAAGGTCTATACCGCCGGTGGCAATGACCAATGTCATGCCGGTTGCTACGATGACGATGGTACAAACCTGCGTCAGGTTGACGTTGAGGGTCTGCAACGTCGCAAAATTGCGTGTGAAAACAATGTTGAAGACGATGAGCAGACCGAGCGCAATCAGCGTTCCGTAGCGCGCCAAGAACTCCAGCACGTCAAAGCTGTCTAGGCGGCGGCCGGGGGCATTGACGGTCATCGCGTGGGGTCCTCATGGGTAATATGCCCCTGCGCCATGGCCGCGAGAATGCGGTCTTCGCTAATCTCGTCGCCAGCGAACTCGGCGACCGTGCGCCCCTCACGAAGCACGAACACCCGGTCGGCGCCCTCCGCCACTTCCTCGAGTTCCGAGGAAATCATCAGTACGGTTAGCCCGCTATCGGCGAGCGAGCGGATCAGGCGCTGGATTTCGCCCTTGGCACCGACGTCGATGCCGCGGGTCGGCTCATCGAGGATGAGGAGTTTGGGGTCCATGGCGAGCCAGCGTGCTAGCAGCACCTTTTGCTGGTTCCCCCCGGACAGTTCGCGGATGCGCTGTCCGGGACCGGAACATTTGATGCCCAGTTCTTTTATGAAGTGATTGACCACTTCGCGTTGGCGCTTTTCGTCCACCACGCCATTGCGGCTGATGCGCGGCAACAGCGCCAGCGTCATGTTCTCGGCCACGCTCATTTCCGGCACGATACCCTCAAGCTTGCGATCCTCGGAGACGAAGCCAAAGCCGGCTGCAATGGCATCGCGTGGATGGGCCGGCGTAAATCCCTTGCCATCAAGTGACAGGCCGCCGGCGCGCGGGTGATCGGCGCCGAAGATCAGCCGGGCCGTTTCAGTTCGTCCAGCGCCCAGAAGCCCGGCAAAGCTGGCAATTTCGCCGCGACGCAGCCGGAAACTGACATCATGGACCGATTGGCCAGCCGCGAGCGACCTGCCCTCTAAAACCACCTCGCCGTCGCTTGCCTGAGCCGGGCGGCTGAACGAGGTCGTCTGCCCCTCCGTCTTGGCGACGTCGCGTCCCAGCATCTGCGAAACCAGCTCGAGCTTGGAAATTTCCGTCATGCGGGCGGTGCGAACGGTGCGTCCGTCCCGCATGATGGTCACTCGGTCGCAGACTTCATAGAGCTCATCGAGCTTGTGCGAGACGAAGATGACCGACACGCCGTCGGCCCTGAGCTGACGGATGACGTTGAAAAGAACCGCGACTTCCTGTTCGTCGAGAGAAGAAGTCGGTTCGTCCATGATCACCAGGCGTGCTGAGAACCCAATGGCGCGGGCGATCGCCACCATCTGCTGGGTGGCGGTCGAAAAGTCCATAAGCGGCCGGCGGACATCCACCTTGACGCGGAAGCGACCAAGCAGGCGCTCGGCCTCGGCATGCATAGCACGCCAGTCGAGCAGGCCCATTCGCCGCGTCTCCCGGCCCAGACAGATATTTTCGGTCACGCTGCGGAGCGGCACAAGGTTGATCTCTTGATAGATAGTGCTGATGCCGCCAGCCTGGGCCTGCTGGGGGGAGCTCACTTCAAATGGCTTGCCATCGAACGCCACGTCACCATCGTCCCGGCGATGATAGCCGGTTAAAACCTTGATCATCGTCGATTTGCCGGCGCCGTTTTGGCCGATGAGCGCGTGCACCTCTCCGGGTTCCACCTCGAGGGATGCATCGGTCAATGCGGGAATTCCGGCAAAGCGCTTGTCAATTCCGCGCATGGAAAGAAGCAGGCCATCGGCCATCGAGGTCCCCCGGGCAAGAGCGGGGCCGCCCACCATTGGCGGCAGACGGCCTGCAGGCTAGTGAGATCAGTAGGCGGAAGGCAGAAGTTCGGCGGCGTTGTCTGGCGTGTACATTTCGTCCGGATTAATGATCACCGGCGGAATAGTCTCGCCATTGGCATAGGCCACTGCGGTATCGAACGCTTTTGGCCCGAAACGCGGATTGCACTCGACTACCGCCTCGACCTTCCCATCGACAACGAGCTGCACGATTTCCTTGCCACCATCGATCGAAAACACCAGGCAGTCGCTACGACCGGCCGTCCGTCCAGCGGCCTCCAAAGCGGCAATGGCGCCGATCGCCATCTCGTCGTTATGGGCGTAGATTACGTTGGCATCAGGGTGAGCCTGCAGCAGGGTTTCTGCCACCTGACGGCCCTTGTCGCGGGCGAAGTCACCCGACTGGGACGCGACGATGGTGTAGTCTGGATGCTGGGCGATGACGTCATCAAAGCCCTTCTTGCGATCATTGGCCGGGGACGAGCCGACCGTGCCCTCCAGCTCGATGATGGTCTTTTTGTCCCCACCCATGGCGACCAGATACTCGGCGATGCGCTGGCCCTCTTCGATGAAGTTGGAGCCGATGAAGGTTACGTAGTCTTCGCCTGGCTTTGCTAGATCCTGGGCAACATTGCGGTCGAGCAGGATCACGGGAATGTTGGCGCCCTTTGCCGCCATGATGGCGGGAATAAGCGGAACCTCTTCGCGGGGTGCCAGGAAGATGAGGTCCACCTGCTGGGCAATCATCGAATTGACGTCGGCAACTTGCTTGGCTGCAGAGCCGGCAGCGTCGGTATAGATCAGCTGCCAGCCGCGCTTGGCCGCTTCATCCTGCATGGACTGGGTCTGCGCCAAGCGCCACGGGTTATTGGACTCAGTCTGGGCAAAGCCGACCTTGTAAGTGTCCTTCTTGGGCAGTGGCGGCGCAGCCGCAAATGCGCGGCTTGCCATGGTTGCTGCGGCTGCCGCGGCAGCCGATGTGATGAGTAGTCTGCGTCGGGTAATCATTATTGTATCCTCCCTATGGATTTTTTCTTGGGTAGGCACGTTTTAGGCAGTCGGTTTCCCCTCGCGGTTTTTATATGCTCGGAGCACGTGGATCAGGCCACCTCGCGCGCTTCCGCGCTGTTCTCCTGAAGGATGAACCCGGCACAGCGATCACCCAGCATCATGGCGGGAGCGGCGGTGTTTCCGGCATTGATCGTGGGGCACGCGGACATGTCTGCGACGCGCAGGTTGTCGATGCCGCGGACGCGCATAGCCGCATCGAGCACCGCCATCGGGTCGCCATCAGCGCCCATCCTCGCCGTTCCAGCGGGGTGATAGTTGGTCTTGACTAGGCGCTTGCAGTGGGCGGCCAGCGCATCATCGCTGAGGTCTGTCATGTTGGGCTTCATGACACTGGCGACGCGATCGCCGAGCGGGCCGCTGCCAAAGGCGCGGAGGAAGAAGCGTTGACCAGCGATCATTGTCGTCATGTCGTCGGGGTGCTTGAGCAGATGCGGCGAAACGATCGGCATGTCTGCCGGATCAGCCGAGCGCAGCTTCACGAAGCCACGCGACTTGGGTTTGGTCACCACTGTGGTGATGGTGACGCCGTGCGTCTTGTCCACAGCGCCAAGCACATCACGATCGAGGTAAATATCGGGGACACAGAAGGCCTGGATGGAGGGCTCGCCCTCCGGCTCCAGAGGGTTGATGAAGGCGCCGGCCTCAACACCTGCGGAGAGAATTCGACCACCACCGAAGAGCTTGAAGTGGAGGCCGTTCTGGATCATGCGCCAGCCCTTGCCGTGCCCGTGATAACCGTAGGGTCCGCTGAGCGTAGCGATGAGCGGGACCTCGGGATGATCCACCAGGTTTTCGCCCACCCCGGGCAGATCCGCGACCACGCCAAGGCCATGGGAGCGCAGATCGTCGGCCGGCCCTATTCCCGAAAGCATCAGCAGTTTGGGCGAAACCAGGGCGCCGGATGCCAGCACTATATCGGATTGGGCCCGGGCCTCGTGTTCGGTGTTGCTAGCATCGCGATACAGGACGGCAACGGCTCGACCTTGCTCGACTACGATGCGGGAAACCGCGGCATTGAGCTTGACCACGAGGCGGCGATCATCCCGTAGCGGCTCGATGAATGCATAAGCAGCGCTGGAGCGTCTGCCCTGTCTGTTCATGAACTGGTAGAAACCGACGCCGGTCTGGGCGGGCCCATTGAAGTCGTGCGTGAACGGTACGCCAAGTCCCTGCACCGACTGCACGAACCAGCGCGAGACGCTGTCAACATAGCCGGGATCGGAAACGAGTAATGGGCCATCGCTGTTGTGGCGCTCGTCATAGAGTCTATTGTTGCCTTCCATTGCGCGGAAATGCGGTAGCACGTTTTCCCAGTTCCAGCGCACGCCGGCATTGTTGCCGCGCAGCAGCTCGTCCCAGTGGTCATAATCCGACGGGCGGCCACGCATGTAGACTTGGGCGTTCACCGAAGTGCCGCCGCCAAGCACATTGCCTTGGCTGATCTCGTGCACGCGCCCGTCAAGGTGATCCTGCGGCGTCGTGCGGTGGTATTTCATGAACTTGCTGCCGTTGATCATCTTGAAGATGCCTGGCGGCATATCGAGCAGCGGGTGATGGTGCGAATGACCCGCTTCGAGCAACAGCACGCGGCGACCGGCACGCACCAGCCTTGCTGCGGCAACACAGCCCGCGGCCCCGCCGCCGATGACGATGTGGTCGTATTCCTCAGCCATCGTTGGGGGGCGCCTCGCGCGCAGGTTCGAGGAAGGTGCCGCGGACATACTCCCAGGCAGCGCCCAGATGACTTTGCAGGGCGCGTTCGGCGCCGTCGGGATCGCGATCGACGATACCGTCGAAAATCGCCCGGTGAGCCAAATAATTGATGCGATTGCGTTCCGGCGAGCGCAGCATGCGATCCCATTGCGGCGCCAGCCACGAGGTGAATGCCTTGTGTAGCGAGGGAAACACCGGATTGCGTGCAATGTCATAGAGCACGGCATGAAACGCGACGTCTGTTGCGTAAAAACTCTGCGAGTCCGGGACGGCCTTCTCGTTGGCTGCGAGCGCTTGACGCAGTGCCGTAATGTCGTCCTTGCGGGCATGAAGGGCAGCGTTGCGGACTAGCGCAGCCTCGATGAACACCCGCATGTCGTAAAGGTTCTTGACCCCGCTAGCCTGGCTGAGAAGGTGGGAGACGACGCCTCCGACCGCAGACAAGGCAGCATCGTAACCCGGGCGACGGACGATAGGCCGGAACCTGTGACGTGCCTCGAGGAGCCCCCGGCTCGCCAGACGAGCGACGGCCTCCCGAACCACGGTGCGGCTGATGCCGTATTCAAGCATCAATTCTCGTTCGGCCGGCAGAAAAGCGCCATCGGGCAACTCGCCCGACGAGATGCGCAACTCGATCTTTTTGACGACGGCATCGGCGGCCCGCGCTGCAGCGGGTGAGATGGCCCCGTCCTGCGGATTGACCACGTCGAGCATCGTTCCTCCCGTTTCGATAACACGCATTTGATCCGACAGATCGGACGAAAGCGCAAGACACTTTCGGTTTTAATCGGACCAAAAATGCCATTTTTGAGCAGAAAACGTTGACGCACGGTTCATATTGGCGTTCATTCCGCCAAGTTAGGTCAGACCAAAATAGGGGTAATGTCGTGCTTGATCAGGTGCTCTCGCAGCTTGCGGGGTCTGCAGTCGGTAAGGAGATGATGTTTGTCGACGGGCAGTGGACCAAGGGTGCGTCGGTAGACCTGAGCGCGGTTGAGAACCCGGCAGATTCGACCATTGTCGCTTCGGTACCAGAAGGGACCGGCGACGACGCAATCGCGGCTCTCGAGGCCGCACGGCGGGCACACCCGTCCTGGGCTGCGCTCCCGGCAGTTGAGCGGGCCAAATACGTCTTTGCCCTCGCCGACGCCGTGCGCGCCAACGCCGATCAGCTTGCCCGCATTGTGGTCGCCGAGCAGGGCAAGCCGCTAAACCAGGCCCTTGGGGAGATTGGCGCGACCGAGACCTTCCTGCGCTATGCGGCCGAAAACGGGCGCCGCATCGAGGGCGACATTCTACCCTCTGATTCCCCAAATGAAGAGGTGTGGATACGCCGTGTGCCGTTCGGCGTGGTGGTTGGGCTGACGGCCTGGAACTATCCATCCGCCCTGGCGGCGCGCAAAGCCGGCCCGGCGCTGGTTGCGGGCAACACCTTTGTTCTCAAGGCACACGAGTTCACGCCGCTCTCCGGCCTGGCGCTCGCTGCCTTGGCGCAGAAAGTTGGCTTTCCCAAGGGCGTCTTCAATGTGGTGACGGGGATTGGTCGCGTGGTCGGGGAGGTGCTGGTCGCGAGCCCCCTCTCGGACCTCGTCACAATGACGGGCAGCACGCGCGCAGGCAAGGAAATCTATCGTGCAGGTGCTGATCTCATCAAGGTGATCCGACTCGAGCTGGGCGGCAAGGCGCCGTTCATCGTCATGGACGACGCCGATATCGACGCGGCAGTCGACAGTGCGGTCACGGCCCGCTTCACCAATTGCGGACAGATCTGCACCTGCAACGAACGGATGTACCTGCACCACAAGATTGCGGACGAGTTCCTCGACAAGTTCGTCGCCCGCAGCCGGTCCTTGCGGATCGGCGACCCGCTGACCAACCCCGACATTGGACCCAAGATCAGTGGCCCTGAAGTCGACAAGGTCGAGGCCATCGTTCGGGAAACGATCGCCGGCGGCGCCGAAGTGCTGCTGGAAGGCGGGCCGCTGCGCCAGGGCACGTTCTCACGCGGCCATTGGTATGCGCCCACCGTACTGAAATTGAAGGACAACAACGCGCCGGCCATGCGCCAGGAAATCTTTGGTCCGGTAGTCCCCGCCCTGACCGTGGGCAGCTTCGAGGAAGCTCTCAGCTTCGCAAATGACAGTGATTTCGGCCTGTCTGCCTACGTCTATACCCGTGACCTCAAGCGCCTCATGCGGCTCGTCGATGGGTTGGAGTTTGGCGAAATCTACTTCAACCGCACCAATGGCGAACTAATTCAGGGCTTTCACACCGGCTGGAAGCAGTCCGGTCTTGGCGGCGAGGACGGGAAGTACGGCTTCGACGGCTATCTGCGCAAGAAAACCATGTATGTGAACTGGCAATAGGGGTCGGCGGTGAATATGAAAATCGTCGATGTCCGGACCAGTCTCTTTCGCGTACCGCTGCGCGAAGCCATGAGCGACGCGCGCCACGGCGCCCATACCCACTTCGAGCTGGTCACCGTTACCATCGCGGTCGCGGATGGCAGCACAGGTACCGGCTATACCTATACGGGTGGCAAGGGTGGCCACGCGATCTACGCCATAGTGGAACACGAGATGGCCCCTTTTCTGATCGGCAGGGACGCGGCTGATATCGATGGCATCTATGACGACCTATGGTGGCACATTCACTATGTTGGGCGGGGAGGTATCACGGCCTTTGCCACCTCCGCCGTCGATATCGCACTTTGGGACCTCAAAGGCAGGCGCGAGGGCAAAGCGCTTTGGCAGTTGGCCGGCGGAGCCTCGAAGACAGCGCGGGCCTACCGTGGCGGCATCGACCTCAACTTTCCGCTTCCCCAACTTCTCGCCAATGTTGAAGGCTATCTCGCGGCTGGATTTAACGCCGTAAAGATCAAGGTTGGGCAGCCAACGCTCGCGCAAGACGTGGAGCGTGTGAGAGCCGTTCGCGAGCTCGTCGGCCCCGATGTTACCTTCATGGTCGATGCAAACTACGGTTTCGACGTGCCCCGGGCGATCGCCGCGGCCCAGGCGTTCACACCCTTTGACATTCACTGGTTTGAGGAACCCATCGAGCCCGACGATTATTTGGGACATGCAGAAATTGCACACGCTACGGGCGTACCGCTCGCCATGGGCGAGAACCTTCACACGCTGCACGAGTTTGGCTACGCCTTGGCGCAGGCCGAACTCTCCTTTATCCAGCCCGATGCCAGCAATTGTGGTGGCATCACCGGTTGGTTGCGCGCTGCTAAGCTATTTGGGCCTTCGGGCATTCCGGTCTGCAGTCACGGAATGCAGGAACTGCATGTCAGCCTCGTCGCTGGCTTTCCGAGCGACGGTTGGGTGGAGGCCCACAGTTTCGACATCGATCAGTATACAACGCGTCCGCTGGTGCTGGAAAACGCTTATGCCGTTGCTCCAGGTGAACCCGGAACAGGCGTCACGTTTGACTGGATACGGCTCGAACCACATCGGGTAAGCTGACCGGGAACTATTCCAGGAGGTGATGTGTGAGCTTTGATGGTAAGTCGGTTATGGTTACCGGCGCTGGCAAAGGCATCGGACGCGAGACCGCGCGATTGCTGGCGTCACAAGGCGCGTCGATCGTAGCGCTGTCCCGGACCCCGGACGATCTCGACAGCCTTCGAGATGAAATTGGCGGAACGATGATTGTCGTTGACCTGGCCGATGCTGAAGCGACCCGCGCAGCTGCCAAACAAGGATTGCCGACAGACCTTCTGGTAAATTGCGCTGGTATCAATGTTTTGCAGTCTTTCGTCGATGTAACGGTTGAAGCATTCGACCTCGTTCATGCCGTCAATACCCGCGCGGCCATGATCGTGGCGCAGGAATACGCACGGGCCCGCATTGCCGCCGGCGGTGGTGGCGCCATCGTCAACGTTTCGAGCATTTCCTCGTCTATCGGCTTTGACGAACATGCGGCCTATTGTGCCTCCAAAGGTGCGCTGGATGCCATGAGCCGCGTGATGGCGAATGAGCTAGGCAGGCACGGCATTCGTGTGAACTGCATCAATCCGATCGTGACGATGACCGAACTGGCAGCGCGTGCCTGGAGCGACCCAGCCAAATCCGGACCGGTGCTCTCCCGTATCCCGGCTAACCGCTTTGCCGAGACAATTGACATCTCCCATGTCATTTCATTCCTTCTCAGTGACAAGGCAAGCATGCTGAGCGGCCTAGCCATGCCAATAGACGGTGGATTCTTAGTCCGCTGATTGCCCGTTGGCTTCGGCTACAGTCAACTCAATGGCTCTATGTAGACGCAATTAGCCCCAGCTACCGCCCGAGGGCCCCCGGTTCGGCGGTTGAGCGGACGCTCCATCAACGCGCAGAAAGACAATCGCCTTATTGGCCGAGGCCCACGATCCGTCGTGGCACCACCCCTGCCCCGCTGGTCTAACTGGGAAGCGATTCCGATACTGATATCAATCCACGCTGGAGGGCGGTGGCCAACTCCTCGAGAGAAAACGGCTTGGACAGAACAGGTGCATCCCCGCACTCTGGCGGGACATCGCCAGCCATGTAGCCAGTGGTAAATACCACCGGTATGCGCCGGCTGCGACAGACCTCCGCTACGACTAAGCTTGTTTGCTGGCCTAGATTGATATCAAGAATCGCAAGGGTTGGGGTGCAATGCTCAAGAACATGTAGCGCAGCGGCCTCCGTCTGAGCGGTGGCCGCGATCTGCCAACCCAGCTCCGATACCATGTCTTCAATAAGCATGGTTACAAGCGGTTCATCTTCGACAACGATGACACTGCGAGTGGCTTCCGACATTGCGATCTCCACTAGCCCCCGATGATTCTAGTCCTTCCATCTTCAGTCGGCATTTAACTATGTTAAGTTCAGTTCCCTATTTTGAAGCGTGTGCAGGCTTCCCCTTCTGCTTGGTCGACGCCATGTCGTGAAGCTCCTGCTCGCTCATCGACTTGTACATCGATTTCGACGCTCCCTTGAGGTCACCGACTTTTTTGTCTCCGTGCTTTGCGGATAAGGCGGCGCCTGCCGCCATCTGCTGTGCCTTGGATTTTGCTGGCATCTCCGTTCTCCTGACCAAGTAAAGACTCTCGTGCTTCCTGCTGTCACCCAGGTTGTGATCGATTGATCATTCAAACGGTACATTCCCAAGGAGACGGGTTTGGACCGCAGGGGCTTGCGAGCCCCAAGCTCAGGCAGAAACGCTCATGAGGTGAGGTAACGCGGCACCAAATTTTCAGTTTCCTCATATGTATCTGCCTCCTGGAAAAGCCTCCTGAGGTTGATCGGGAAAACGCTGCGATGAGACGTCCAGCTCACTAAATAAGGCATGTGCGGAATTAGGCTCGATCAGCAAACCCGCCGGGGTGAATGAGGACACTCTCAATATTCGGACGCGCTTGGCTCCAACATGCAACCTCAAGCGCCCGGTTCCTCGTGGTATAGCCATCGCGACGACAGCCAGCGTCTGGCTTGGTTCGTGACCCGACGTCGTTGGGTCAGGTGCTCGGTCAGCAACGCCCTCACGGTATCGGCCGCTGGTACATTGCCGAGTGGGCTTAAAAGGTTACGGTGGTCAATCCGGGCGTGGATGACGCAATTTTCGACGTAGAAGGCTGCGCGATGGAATTCACTGCCATGCGTGACTTCAACGGTTTGGACTAAGCACTCCTGCTCCTGTTCCATCTCTCTCCTCCATCGCGACATTGGACCTAGGCGTCAGCGGGTTCAAGGCAGCGTTATTGACGTTTGGTCGGAATTCAGATGCTCACTGCGGGCCGAACCCGTCCATCCACCACACCACATCCGGTCGATTTCCTGCAATTGTGGCCAACATCGCACCATGCCTAGAATCCCAAAGGGGAATTCGTAGAGACTGTACGCTTCTCCACTGCTGCCGAGGTCAACGCCGAGGTTCGGCACGCCGGCCTGATCTGAGATCGGCGATTGTTTGCTTATCGAACTGTCCTGGACAGACAGTGGCCACCCCTCTGGTTGCTTGCTCTGGGGCAAGCTCCAACACTTTCGGTTCCATCCGCAGCATTTTGCTAATCTTTCTGAGCCAGTCTGCCCCTGGAGTTTCGGCAGCCACATCGCCTTTTTGAGTGGCAAGGGCCCTGGTTTGAGTATGCATCTCCCCGGCAACCATCACAGCCGCCTTAGCGCAACTGTCATACTCGCGTCAGGCATGCTTTCGATCGCGCTGGCGATCCTGGGTTGGTGGGCCGCAGTTAAGATAGATGACAGATCCATTGCCCGCGAGACCAAGGCTGTTCGAACGGGCCTTAGTGAATTGCTCGACCGCATCCCTCATGAGCAGGACAGCTCCGCCATCTGGACGGAAGCTGTCGTCAATGTCCGAGCCGGCAATGACGAGTGGATCGCGGAAAATCTAGCCGAATGGTTGAGCGAGTACTTTGGTCACGACCGCGTTTATCTCATCGATCCCGATGGTGAGCCTATCCGAGCGGTAGAGCGTGGGGTGCGCGTCTCTCTCCTCGCGTATGAGCGTGACCGCGCAGCTATTGACCCGATGATCGCTACGCTCCGTCAGCAAATGGCGGTCGCCTCGGCGGAAGATGCCGACGCAACAGATGCCCTCGTCGGCATAGGCATGGAAGATGTTCGTACCCTCTCCCCCAGTTCGACGGGCATTGTGAGTGTTCGGCCCATTTTGCCCAGCGACGATACGTTGGTTCAGCGGGTCGGAGAGGTATTTCTGCATGTATCAGTGGTTGAGCTTGATCAGGATACCGCGGCAGCCATCGGTCAAAAATTTGACGTTGAGGATCTTCGCTTTGCACAACAAAGCGCCGATTTGGACTCTGATCGGATTGCAAATCCCGTCCTGGACAGCGCCGGTCGGATCGTCGGCTTCTTCCATTGGTTGCCCGATGAGCCCGCATACCAGCTCATCCAGGAGACGGCGCCTCTCCTGGCCGGCACCGCCTTGTTTCTGGTCTTGGCGGGCACTTTGCTATTCCTGCGTTTGCAGAGCACTACCGAACGGCTTGAAACGACGCAGGCACAGGCAACTTTTCTCGCCTATCATGATAGCCTGACACGATTGCCGAACCGCGCCATGTTCGAGCACAAGCTGTCCCAGGCGCTGGGCGATGCCAGGCGGAACAACACGCAAGTGGTGCTCCACTGTATCGACCTCGACCGTTTCAAGTCGGTAAACGATACCTTTGGGCACGCCGCCGGCGATGCACTGCTGTTGCAGGTATCGCATCGACTGGGCAGCCTAGTGGGCGAGAGCGACCTCGTTGCGCGTCTGGGAGGGGACGAATTTGCGATCATACAGCCCAACGTGTCCGACATGCGCGATGCTCTGGGCCTCGCCCAACGAGTGGTCAGTGCCTTAGAACAATCCTTTGACCTCGAGGGGCACGAGATCGAGGTCAGCGCGAGCGTGGGATTGATGTCTTCGGATGGCCACATCGAGATGGAGGACCTTCTTCGCCAGGCCGACCTAGCACTTTACGAGGCCAAAGCGGGCGGCCGCAATCGCTATATGCTCTATGCCGGAGAGCTCGGCACGCTTCTGAGGGACCGGCTCGACCTGGAATCCGAGTTGCGCGATGCTCTGAGGAGCCGTCAAGGCCTGGAGCTGGTGTACCAGCCGATCTACTGCACCCGCGAGAACAAGATACTTGGTGCTGAAGCCCTTGTCCGCTGGGAGCACCCCAAACGAGGTCGCTTGTCACCTGACGTGTTCATCAGACTGGCGGAAGAACGGGGTCTTATCAATCAGCTAGGTCACTGGGTGATGCACGAGGCCTGTCGGTTTGCGGTAAATTCCCAACTACCCTGGGTCGCTGTCAACGTGTCCCCGATTCAGTTCCGCGACGAGCGGTTCACCGAACGCGTTTTCGGCACATTAGAAGCCACTGGACTGGACCCGGCACGGCTCGAGATTGAGGTAACCGAGGGCTTACTGCTGCAAAACTCGCCTGAGGTCCAGCAGACACTCCGGGCTCTGCGCGGACGCGGCATACGCGTTGCGCTGGATGACTTTGGAACAGGCTATTCATCAATCAGCTACTTGCGCACGTATGGGGTAGACAAGCTCAAGATTGATCAGTCCTTCACTGCTCAACTGGGGCAGGACGGGGAGATTGACAGCATTGTCCGCTCCATCATTGACCTGGGCCGGGCGATGAAAATGAAGCTGACCGCTGAGGGGGTCGAGACCGAAAGCCAGCGATCAATTCTGATTGGGATGGGTTGCGACCAACTTCAGGGGTATCTCCTCTCGAGACCGGTCTCAGCCCAAGTCATGCTGGATCTGATCAGTGCACAATCCTATAAGCGAAATATCGTCCTGGGCCGCCAGGCGGTCTAAACCTCAAGTCAGATACGCCGAAGACCTCTGAGCAGCAAGCACACACCGCTGTTAGGACGCCCAGCGTCCCAACGAGGTGGAGCGCGCCAGCAAGCCATCCAAGCCGGATCCTTACTGAGCCGACCAATGGCAATAGCCAGTGAAAACAGCGTTGAGCCGCTATTGTTCCCGGGGGGCTGTAGGTGGCGTCCTACCTTCGTTCCAATGCGATACGCTCTTCGGTCTCCGCGTCCTGCGGCGCGAGGAGGCGGCACCTTCGCTTCCGACGGCTCGCCTACGCCTTCAGCCTATAACCGGTGCGAAATATCCAGGCGACGATGACAAGGCAGGCTAAGAGAAATGCAATTGTCATGCCCAGGCTGACGGCGACATTGACGTCTGCAATACCGTAGAAGCTCCAGCGAAAACCGCTGATTAGGTAGACCACCGGGTTGAAAAGCGAGACCGCATGCCAGAACGGCGGCAACACGCTGAGCGAATAGAACGTGCCACCTAGGAAGGTGAGTGGCGTGATGATCAACAGCGGCACCGTTTGCAACTGCTCCATACCCTTTGCCAAGATGCCAATGATAAACCCGACAAGACTAAAGGTAACGGCGGTCAGCACGAGAAACAGCAGCATCCACACCGGATGATCGACGCGTAACGGCACGAAGAACCCGGCTGTAGCAAGGACCAGCACGCCCAGGATCAGCGACTTGGTCGCGGCCGCGCCGACATAGCCGATGATAATCTCCAAATAGGAAACCGGCGCCGACAGCAGTTCATAGATGGTCCCCAAAAACTTGGGAAAGAAAATCCCGAACGAGCCGTTGGAAACGCTCTGCGTCAGGATCATCAGCATGATCAGCCCGGGTACAATGAAGGCGCCATAGCTGACGCCTTCGATCTCAGTGATGCGCGAACCGATGGCAGCGCCGAAGACGATGAAATAGAGCGAGGTCGAGATCACCGGAGAAATTATCGACTGCAATGGCGTGCGGAAGGTGCGTGCCATTTCAAACCTGTAGATGGCCTTAATCGCCTCGAAATTCATTGCCCGTCCCTCACCAGATCCACGAATATCTCTTCGAGCGAACTCTGCGTGGTCTGCAGGTCCTTGAACTGAATGCCTGACCTAGCCAAGTCCTGAAGCAGGGCGCTGATGCCCGTCCGCTCGCCCTGCGCGTCATAAGTATAGGTCATGGCGGTCCCATCCCCCGACAGCGACAGCTGGTAGGCGGCAAGATCGGCGGGAATCGCGTCCAGCCGGTCAGGCAATTCCAGGATCAGCTGCTTGCTGCCAAGCTTGCGCATTAATTCGGCCTTCTCCTCCACCAGAACCAGCTCGCCCTTGTGGATCACCCCGATGCGGTCGGCCATTTCTTCGGCCTCGGCAATGTAGTGGGTGGTGAGAATGATGGTGACGCCCGAGCTGCGCAGGCGCCGCACCATGGCCCACATGTCCTTGCGTAGTTCGACGTCCACACCCGCCGTCGGCTCGTCCAGGAACAGGATTTGCGGTTCATGGCTGAGCGCCTTGGCAATCATCACGCGCCGCTTCATACCGCCAGAAAGCTGCATGATCTTACTGTCTCGCTTGTCCCAGAGCGTCAGGTCCCTGAGGACCTTCTCAATATGGGCCGGGTTAGGCCTCAGGCCAAACAGTCCGCGACTATGGGAAACCGTCGCCCAGACCGTTTCGAAGGCATCGGTGGTTAGCTCCTGTGGCACAAGGCCGATCATGGAGCGGGCGGCACGGTAGTCCGAGATGATGTCGTGACCATCGACTGTGACGGTGCCCGAGGACGGATTGACGATGCCGCAGACAATGCTGATCAGCGTAGTTTTACCGGCGCCGTTCGGACCCAGCAATGCCAAGATCTCGCCGCGCCTAATCTCAAGGTCCAGGTGTCTAAGTGCGACGAAATCGGGGCTGTAGGTCTTGGACAAGCCGGAAATGGAAATGATCGGCTGCATCAAGCACTCTCCCGCGCCGTTTCTACATGCGTCGGTTCTGATCACCGCGCTGTGATCATGTGAGGTGCCAGTCTTGAAAAACAAGGCGCCGGGGCGTGCGAATTTGACTCCAGGCGGCTCGGACAACGGGCGCCTCCAGGGCGCATGCGGCCATTCTATGGTCGCCTCGCTCATGCTCGAGCCGATCGGATTAGAAAGGGTCGGCAAGCATAGCCATTGTCGGCTGGGTCTCGAAGGCATGCTGCAGCGCATCAAGCGAGAAACCGTGCGAGGGTTGATGGGCATCTCCAGAGCTCGAAGATGCACGTTTTCAAGTATTTCAAGAAAAAGCGAGAAGCGTCGGCGATCTCAGAGCAACGGTGTCGCTTGGTTTCGAACCTCCTGCAGGCACCTGGGTCGTTCGGATCCAGCTGGCGCCCCATGCGAACCGCGTGCCTGACCCGGTCCGTACTATCCTGCCAGGGCCGCGGATGTATGCGTTTGCACTATCGGTTCGCCTGAGTTCCTGGCCAACGCGGCGGAGATGCGACCTCGAATAAACGGCTAGCCAAAGACACTACTCTTAAAGGCTTGCATTGGACGACGCCATGGCCGCCAACGCGATATGTCCATGGCAATCCCCGCGAGTCAGAGGTGCGGAGTAACAAAAATGAAAAGCGCTGGGACGTTCCCAGCGCTTTCCTTGGTCGGCGACTGCGACTAGTTGGCAGCCGCGTTCGCGTCGGCCCAGCTCTTCACCAGCTCGTCGTAGTTGATGGTGATCGGCTGTTCCTTCTCGTTTTCGATCTGCAGTTGCGGGGCAAGGTTGCCCTTGGCGACGGCGTCGGCGTTCCAGTAGGCCAGATCATGCTCTTCGGCGAGCTTGGGTCCGATATCGCCTTGGACACCGGCGCGTTCCAGACGCTCCATCACGCTTTCCTGCTCGGCGCACAGCGAGTCCATGGCTTCCTGCGCCGATTTTGCGCCCGAAGACGCGTCGCCGATTGCCTGCCACCACAGCTGGGCCAGCTTAGGATAATCTGGAACGTTGGTGCCGGTAGGCGACCACTGTACGCGAGCCGGCGAGCGATAGAACTCGATCAGGCCGCCCAATTGGGGAGCGCGGTCGGTGAAGCTCTGATGCCGGATCGTCGATTCACGAGCAAAGGTAAGACCAACATGGGACTTCTTGACGTCGACCGTCATCGAAGTCACGAACTGCGCGTAGAGCCAGGCCGCCTGGGCGCGGTCGACCGGGGTCGACTTCAGCAGCGTCCAGCTGCCCACGTCCTGATAGCCGAGCTTCATGCCTTCCTGCCAGTAGACGCCATGCGGCGAGGGGGCCATGCGCCACTTCGGCGTGCCGTCGTCGTTCATGACCGGCAGACCTTCCTTGACCATGTCGGCCGTGAAGGCGGTGTACCAGAAGATCTGCTGGGCAACCGCGCCCTGGGCTGGCACAGGACCGGATTCAGAGAAGGTCATGCCGGCAGCTTCCGGTGGTGCATAGTCCTTCAGCCAGTCGATGGCCTTCTGGATCGCATAAACCGAAGCTGGGCCGTTGGTGTCGCCACCACGTGCCACACAAGAGCCGACCGGACGGGAATTTTCGTCCACCTTGATGCCCCACTCGTCGACCGGCAGGCCGTTGGGGATACCCTTGTCGCCGTTGCCAGCCATGGAAAGCCACGCGTCGGTGAAGCGCCAGCCCAGTGACGGGTCCTTCTTGCCGTAGTCCATGTGGCCATAAACGGCCTGCCCATCGATCTCGCGACCGGTGAAGAACTTGGCGATGTCTTCGTATGCACTCCAGTTGACTGGCACGCCAAGGTCGTAGCCATACTCGGCCTTGAAGTCTTCCTGGTTTTTAGGGTCGTTGAACCAGTCATAGCGGAACCAGTAGAGGTTCGCGAACTGCTGATCGGGCAGCTGGTAGAGTTCGCCATCCGGTGCCGTGGTGAAGGAGGTGCCGATAAAGTCATCAAGGCCCAGATTCGGGTTGGTGACTGCGGCGCCTTCGCCGGCCATCCAGTCCGTCAGGCTGCGCGCCTGCTGGTAGCGCCAGTGCGTGCCGATCAAATCGGAGTCATTGATATAGGCGTCATAGATGTTCTCGCCCGACTGCATTTGCGTCTGCAGCTTTTCGACCACATCGCCTTCCCCGATGAGGTCATGAGTGACGTTGATGCCGGTGAGAGCGGTAAAGGCAGGAGCCAGCACCTTGGATTCGTATTCATGAGTGGTGATGGTTTCGGAGACCACCTTGATGTCCATGCCCACATAAGGGGCGGCCGCTTCCATGAACCACTGAAGCTCGGCTTCCTGGTCCGCGCGCGACAGCGCCGACAACTCCCCAATTTCCGCGTCGAGGAATTTGATACCTTCATCCATACTCTGCGCCCATGCCGGGCTTGCGGCGAGTAGCAAGACACATGCTGTCGTCGAAGTTAGTAGGTGCCGTCGCATATAAATCCTCCCTGGATTGTCGTTTGCAATTTGAGAGCAGTCGCTTATCTCGCGGCCGCTCTCAGCCTAACCTCCCCTAGACAAAGCGGAATACGCACACTGCGTAGACCACCGATAGGGCGAGACTCCACCAGAGCTCGGGACCAACAAGGCCGAGCCAGGCAAGATTGATGAACGCGCTGCCCAGCAGCGAAATGAACAGCCGGTCTCCGCGCGTTGTTTCAAAGCGTAGGATGCCCACCCGCGGGCTGCCCCCCGGTACGCGATATTCCCAGACCGCCATGCCACACAGCAGGGCAAGGATGACGCCAAAGAACGTCGCCGTTGGCCATGTCCAGGCCATCCAAGAAAAATCCATGACCGCCTCCTAAACTCGCCCAAGGGCAAAGCCCTTGGCGATGTAGTTGCGCACGAAGTAGATCACCAGCGCGCCCGGTATAATGGTGAGCACCCCCGCTGCGGCCAGCACGCCCCAGTCCATTCCTGAAGCGGACACTGTCCTCGTCATAATCGCCGAAATTGGCTTGGCGGCGGTGGTGGTGAGCGTCCGGGCCAGCAGTAATTCGACCCAGGAGAACATGAAGCAGAAGAAGGCGGCCACGCCGATGCCCGAGGCGATCAGCGGCATGAAGATCTTCACGAAAAATCGCGGGAACGAGTAACCGTCGATATAGGCGGTCTCGTCGATCTCCTTGGGCACGCCGCTCATGAAGCCCTCAAGGATCCACACCGCCAGCGGCACATTAAACAGACAGTGCGCCAACGCTACGGCGATGTGAGTATCGATAAGCCCAAAGGCCGAATAGAGCTGGAAAAAGGGTAGCGCGAACACTGCCGGCGGCGCCATACGGTTGGTCAGCAGCCAGAAGAACAAGTGCTTGTCGCCCACGAAACGGTAGCGCGAGAAGGCATAGGCAGCCGGCAGCGCCACGGCCAGTGAGATCACCGTGTTGAGTGCTACATAGATGATCGAGTTGATGTAACCCGAATACCAGGATGGATCGGTGAAGATTACCGCGTAGTTGCGCAAGGTAAAATCGGTCGGCCACAAGGTGAAGGTGGAGGTGATCTCCTGGTTGGTCTTGAAGCTCATATTGACGAGCCAATAAATGGGCAGGAGCAAGAACAGAATGTAGATCGTCGGCACCAGCCAGCCCAGCCGCAATGGGCGGCGGCTATTGATTGTGCCGACCCTGGCCGGGCTGGCGGCAGCGGCGTCAGGGAGGCCGCTGGCCGAAAGTTCGCGGTCGGTCATTTGCCCTTCTCCTGGCCCTGATTGGTCATCACGGTGTAAAATACCCAGCTGAGCGAGAGGACAATGAGAAAGTAGACCAGCGACATGGCCGCAGCCGGCCCGACGTCGAATTGCCCGATAGCCATCTTGACCAGATCGATAGAAAGGAAGGTGGTCTCGTTCCCCGGACCGCCGCCGGTCACCACGAACGGTTCAGTGTAGATCATGAAGCTGTCCATGAAGCGCAGCAGCACCGCAATCAGCAGCACGCGGCCCATCTTGGGCAACTGAATGAAGCGGAAGACGCTCCAGCGCGAGGCGCCGTCAATCCGGGCGGCCTGGTAATAGGCGTCGGGGATCGACACAAGCCCCGCGTAGCACAGCAACACGACGAGGCTGGTCCAGTGCCAGACATCCATCACGATGATGGTAAGCCAGGCATCGACCGGATCCTGCACGTAGTTGTAGTCGATGCCAGCTGCCGCCAGTGTACGCCCGAGAAGACCGATGTCGACGCGGCCGAACACCTGCCAGATCGTGCCAACCACATTCCATGGAATGAGCAGCGGCAGGGCCATCAACACCAGGCATACCGGCACGCCCCAGCCCTTCTTGGGCATGTTGAGCGCTATATAAATGCCGAGTGGGATTTCAATGGCTAGGATAATCGCTGAAAAAATCAGGTTGCGACCCAACGCATTCCAGAAGCGGTTCGATTCTAGCACGTCCTGAAACCAGTCGAGGCCGGCCCAGAAGAACTGATTGTTGCCGAACGTGTCCTGCACCGAATAGTTGACCACCGTCATAAGCGGGATGATGGCCGAGAATGCCACCAGAACCAGCACAGGCAGAACCAGAAACCAGGCCTTGTTGTTGTAGGTTCTTTCCATGATCAGGCCCTCAATTCCTGGCGCCAAGAGTTGGCGTAGATGTTGATCCCCCTGGGGTCGAAGCTGGCATGCGGATCGGCGGGTATTTCGTTCCCCTCGAGGACGATGGCTGCCAATTCGCAGCCTTCGATGCTGCCGCGCACGATCTTGTGACGACCGATGTCCTCGACCGCCCGAACCTGCATCGGCAGGCCTTCGCTCCCAATTCGCACATATTCTGGACGTATGCCGAGCTCGGTTCTGGCCCTGGCTTCAGAGGTCGCGGCACCGGGCAGCACGATCGTATGGCTGCCCAGCCGGGCAATGGCGCCATCGAGGGTCACCGGCAGGACATTCATGCCTGGGGAGCCGATGAAATAGCCGACAAAGGTGTGGCTGGGCCTCTCGAACAGTTCGGCGGGGGTGCCGATCTGAACGATTTCGCCCTCATACATGACCACGACTGTATCGGCGAAGGTCAACGCCTCCGTCTGATCGTGTGTCACGTAGACCATTGTGTAGCCGAACCGCTTGTGTAGCTCCTTGAGCTGACTGCGCAACTGCCACTTCATGTGCGGATCGATCACGGTCAGCGGCTCGTCGAAGAGGATCGCATTGACATCCGAGCGCACGAGGCCACGGCCTAGCGAAATCTTCTGCTTCTGGTCGGCGGTGAGGCCGCGAGCACGTTTCTGCGCGCGTTCGGCAAGGCCGATAATCTCGAGCGTTTCATTGACGCGCCGTGAGATGTCGGCTTCGGGCACGCCGCGATTGCGCAGCGGGAAGGCCAGATTGTCGTAGACCGTCATGGTGTCGTAGATCACCGGGAACTGGAACACCTGGGCGATGTTGCGCCTCTCGGTCGACAACTGCGTCACGTCCGCTCCATCAAAAAGGATACGGCCGCGCGATGGCTGAACGAGTCCGGAGATAATGTTGAGCAGGCTCGTCTTGCCACAACCCGAGGGGCCCAAAAGTGCATAAGCACCCCCATCGTCGAAGGCATGGTGAACTTCCTTAAGCGCAAAATCCTCGTCGTTGACCGGATTGGCGAGGTAGGAGTGACGGATATGGTCGAGATCAATTCGCGCCATGCTTGCCTCCTATGCCGCCAGCCGCGTCGCGGCGGTCACGGCCCGGCCCTGGCCGTCGAATACGAGCAGCAGCGTTGGATCGAGAAACACCTCAATCTGCTGATCGACTACAAAGCTCTGTATGCCGGGTGTAAGCATCACCCAGTTTGCATCGGCGTAGCGAAGGTGAACAAAGCTCTCTGACCCCGTGATTTCCATGGCGGTCACGCTCGCACGTAGGGCGACCGAGTCGGCGCTGGTGCGGGCCAGGCTCAGGTGGTGAGGCTGGAACCCGATGGTGTAAGCCGCGTCTACTATCTCGCCCAGATTGGCCGGTACCGGGAAAAGCAGCCCGTCATCGAGCAGGAACTGCCCGCCGGCCTTACGCATCACGATAGTGTTGAGCGGTGGATCAGAAAATGTTTGCGCGGTAATGAGGTCATCTGGGCGACGAAATACCTCGATGGTCTTGCCGAACTGGGTGACTCTCCCCTGCGAAAGCGTCGCCGTATTGCCACCCAGCAGCAACGCTTCAGAGGGCTCGGTGGTGGCATAGACGAAGATGGTGCCGGTTGCCGCGAAGATGCGCGGCAGTTCGGCGCGAAGTTCTTCGCGCAGCTTGTAGTCGAGATTGGCAAGGGGCTCGTCGAGCAGAACAAGACCTGCATTCTTGACGATGGCGCGGGCCAGGGCGCAGCGTTGCTGCTGGCCACCCGACAAGTTAAGTGGCGTACGCTCGAGATAGGGCGTGAGCTTCATAAGGGCCGCCGCCCTTTGTACCGCCGCATCGACGTCCTGGCGATTTGCCCCTGCTACGCGCATGGGGGAGGCGATATTCTCGTAAACCGTCATGGTGGGGTAGTTGATGAACTGCTGGAACACCATGGCGACATCACGTTTCTGAGGCGGTACGCCGGTGACCTCTACGCCGTCGAATAGCAAACTGCCGCTGGTTGGCCTGTCGAGACCGGCCATCAGGCGCATCAGGCTGGTTTTCCCGGACAGCGTCGGCCCCAGCAGTACGTTGAGGGTGCCGCGCTCCAGCCGCAGCGAAACATTGTCGATGTGCGTCTCGGCCCCGACAGTCCGCGTAATGTTCCTCAGTTCCAGCACAGTCTTGGTTCCTTCCTAGCCTGCCAGCGCGGCGGGTCTTGCTTCCAGCCCCGATAGAAATGCGTCCAGCTCCGCCACATTAATAGCATCGCCCAGCAGCCCTCGCTTGGTCCGCCGCCACAGAATATCATCACTGGTCGCTGCCCATTCCTGATCGACCAGATAGCGAATCTCGGCTTCGTAGAGATCGGAACCGAAATGGCGCCCGAGATCGGCATAGCCGCGCGCTACGCCCAGAATTACGCTGGCGCGGGTACCGTAGAGCCGCACGAGCCGGCGTGCGTGGGTGTGGTCGAGAAAGGGATACTGGTGTTTGAGTGCGGTTACAGCAGCGGCAAAACCCTCCGTGGGGAAGTTGCCGCCGGGTAAGTGGCTGCCGCGTGTCCAGGGTTTACCCTTGGCGCCGATCATCGTTTCAATTTTGGCGAGCGTCGCTTCGGCGAGACGGCGGAAGGTGGTCAATTTGCCGCCGATCACATTGATCAGCGGCGCCTCGTTGGCGCCGCCTGATGTCTTGAGCACATAGTCCCGGGTGGCGTCCTGCGCCTTGCTGGCGCCGTCCGCATAAAGCGGGCGCACCCCGGAATAGCTCCAGACTATGTCATTGCGGGTCACTGGTTGGGTAAAATAGGCGCTAGCCGCGGTGGTCAGGTAGTCGATTTCGCCCTCAGTGATGCGCACCGAACGCGGGTCACCCTCGTAATCCTGATCGGTGGTGCCGATCAGGGTGAAATCGGTTTCGTAGGGGATGGCGAAAATAATGCGGCCATCCGTGTTCTGGAACATATAGCAGCGGTCGTGGTCGTAGAGCTTGGGCACCACGATGTGGCTGCCCTGCACCAGCCGGACGTTGCCCGCACTGCTGGCACCCAGCGTGCCGGTTAGTACCTGGTCGACCCAGGGGCCGGCCGCATTTACCAACAAGCGCGTGCTGACCGTCTCGACCTTGTCGTTCAGGGTGTCGCGCAGAGTGACTTCCCATACCTGTCCAACTTGCCGGGCCGAAACTACAGCGGTGCGGGTGCGGATCGTCGCGCCGCGGTCGGCGGCGTCCCGCGCGGCCAGCACCACCATGCGGGCATCGTCAGCCCAGCAGTCAGAATATTCGAATGCTTTCGTGAAGAGCGCCTGAAGTGGCGCGCCAGACGGGTCGGAGCGCATGTCGAGTGTCCGCGTCGCGGGTAAGAGCTTGCGAGCGCCAAGGTGATCATAAATGAACAGGCCCAGGCGCATCAGCCATGCCGGCCGCAGACCATTGTGATGCGGCAGCACTAGCCTCAGGGGCCAGATAATGTGTGGCGCCGACGCCCACAGCACCTCACGCTCGGCTAGCGCCTCCCGTACCAGGCGGAACTCATAGTGCTCAAGATAGCGTAGGCCGCCATGGATCAGCTTGGTGGCCGCCGACGACGTGCCGCTGGCAAGATCGTCCATTTCGGCAAGCAGGACGTCATAGCCGCGCCCTGCCGCATCACGGGCAATACCGCAACCATTGATGCCACCGCCGATGATGACAATGTCACGAAGCCGTGCCGAAACCACGCATATGCCCTCCGCCCGTTCCGTCGCTGGTTATCCAGGCATGTGGAACCCTCAAAACGTAAGGCGAAACTAAAGCGAATGTCAATCGAAAGAATTTCACGCCAAAACGCCGAGAAAACGAAAGCGCGGACCCTAAATCGCGAGTCGGAGCGACGCACGCCCGGAGTTGTCAGGACCCCGGGGATGAAAACTGGAGGCAAGGGCTAGGTTTGCGTCGAAAAAACGAACGGTCCAGTCTGTTGAACGCAGTAACCTGTTCCTAACCACCCTTGGGTTTTTGAGCTTGCACATAAGGCCTGCGGTGAAATTGGTGATGTGCCGACGGTATAATGGCAGAGATGGAAAGCGATCCCTACACACACCGGCGCGCACTCAATCCACTGGTTTGGTTGTCGCTCGTTTTTGTTGTCGCGGTGCTCATTGCAGCCGCCGTCGGAACACACTGGGCGGTTGACCAGGTCGACCGCCGCGCCGTCATTGCGGAGCGTCGCACCATCGCTGCGGCATTGGCTCTGGAACGGGAAAGCGTTGTTGCGGGAGAGCTCCGTTCAATCTGGGAAGCAGCACGCCAGACCAACGACGAGCCCGGGTCCGCGGCAATTCTCGCCGACGTCGTACGGGAAACACACGACCTCGCTCGTGTCTATATCCTCACGCCTGAAGGTGATCTTCCCCTCGCTGTCGGAGGGCCGCAGCACCCAGAGAAAATGATTGACCCCAATGACAGAGCTGCTGTGCAGTTGCTGCTTGAACAGTTTGGGCAAATGGAAGGGGCGGATGAAGGCCCTGACTTTTCAACAACAGAGGCAAAACACCCTAGCCTGACGGACACCGTTCGCCTCGCGGATGGACAGATGGCTTTTGTCGGCCTCAGTCTGATTGCCCCAGACGGTGGTGGCGTTGATGAGGCCCCCGCTACCAGGTTCCTTCTCGTATCAATCAAGCCAATTTCGGCCCAGATGCTTGCCTCCCTGGCCGATCATTTTGGACTTGAGGGGCTGCACTTCGCGGCGCCTCGGCCGAACCACGCGACCCTGCCCATCCTCAATAATGCTGGAAGGGTGATCGGCTTCGTTGCATGGCAGCCAAACCGCCCTGCCCTTTCGCTATTATGGGAAGGGGCTCCTGGGACGGTGAGCTTCCTTTTCCTCGCAGCGATGGGTCTCGCCTTCCTTCTGGCATGGGTGCGTCGGACCACTGTCCAGTTGGCGGCAACGCAGACGCAAACCACGTACCTGGCCTTGCATGATCCGCTGACAGGCGCGGCCAATCGTGTGCTCTTCGAAAAACGGCTGTTGGAGTCAATGGCCTACCCCTATCTGGCAAGAACAACGGTTGCGCTGGTCGCGATCGATCTGGATGGTTTTAAGGATGTGAACGATACCTATGGCCACGCGGCAGGTGACCAAATCATCAAGCAAGTGGCCACGCGCCTTTCGTTTGCTTTGCCTGAAGAGGCGACTCTCGCACGATTAGGAGGAGATGAATTCGCTCTGGTGCAGCCCGGAGTCTTGAACGAAGGACAGGCCAAATGGATCTGCCAGAATCTCATGCGTGTATTCGACACCCCTTTCGTATTGAGCGACGCATCCGTTGAGATCAGGGCAAGCTTCGGCGTCGCCCTCGAGGAAGGAAATGCTGTCTCCGCCACGGAGATGCGTCGGCGTGCTGATGTTGCCCTCTACGCATCGAAGGCCGCAGGACGCAACCAGCTTAAAGTTTACGATCCAGCAATGGACAAATCGCGACGTGAGAGGCGGAGCCTTGAAGTTGAGCTCCGCAATGCGCTGCTGACCGGCCAAGGTCTGTTCCTGCTCTACCAGCCCATCTTCGACGCCAACAGCGGTGCCGTCGCTGGCGCGGAGGCGCTGGTTCGCTGGGACCACCCCGAACGTGGCAACCTGGCGCCTGACATGTTTATCGACATGGCCGAGGAAACAGGCTTGATCAACCAGCTCGGCGCCTGGGTCCTGGAGGAGGCAGCCCGCTTCGCCGTCACCTCAGAACTGCCTTGGGTGGCCGTAAATGTCTCACCGCTGCAGTTCCGAAATCTAGACTTTGCCGACGGCGTGCTCCGTACCTTGTCTGCCCGTGGTCTACCCGCAGAGCGACTCCAGCTAGAAATCACCGAGGGGGTGTTGCTGCAGAATTCGCGATCTATCCAGGCTATGCTTGCGCGACTGCGGACTGCAGGCATCCAAATCGCACTTGATGACTTTGGCACCGGATACTCGTCGATCGGCCACTTGCGGGCGCACAGTCTGGACAAGCTGAAAATCGACCAATCATTCACGCGGTCCATCGTTCGTGATCCCGCGACGCTCAGCATCGTACGGTCCGTGATTGATCTGGCACGGGCACTCGACATGAGCGTGACTGCCGAAGGGATCGAGGAAGAAGCCCAACGCAGATTGCTCAAAGAATTGGGCTGCACCGAATTGCAGGGGTTCCTGCTCTCCAGGCCCCTTACCGCGCAACGCCTCGTGGGCTTGCTCGCAGAGCGGAGATCTGTGGCATAGTCATGCCCACGATCAGGAAGATCCTGTCGCCTCAGTAAGTTCGCCAACCTTATTCGCTCTCAATCGTGATATTGCCGCCGCAGATGGACGTTGCACCGCCGGAGGTTAGCAAGGATTCAAGCGATAGCGGGTTAAGCAAGGAACAGCCTAGCCAGGGCTGGCCCTTGCTCGGAGGCCCCACTTTACGGGAACGCAGGGGTGCCGGTTGTCCCGGCCGCCTTTGCGGCAGAGATGAATTGACGAGGGAACAGGGATTCTAGCAGCAGGGGCTCCACTCCCGCCCAAACGACATTGATCGCACATTCCAACTTGTCGCCGTACGTTAGTATACCAGGATCACGTCGGCTGCCGCTGCAAGTTCCACCAGTTTCGCCGGCATCGCAAACTGGGCTGACTTACCCTCGAGATCGGCTTCGGTGATCTTGCGGGCCTCTGCCGACTTGCCCGAGATGTAGATAGTCGCGGTGCCTTCTATAAGAGTGTCGAAATGGTCGCGTAGCTGTCCCGTTCCCACCCCTTGAACGGTGGATAGGGCATCCTCGGTTATCAACGAGGCACCATCGCCGGCCAGGAACAGATCAACGTCATGCCCCTCGTCCAAAGCCGTGGCCGCAACCAAAAAGCCCAATGCGGCCTTGGTGGGGTTGTCCGGCCCGCTGTGGATATGCACTAGAAAATTGTCTGCAAGCGCCGGGGCGCAGGTTGAAGCAAGCAATACGAGGGCAAGTATAGCTCGACTGGGCATCTGCTGTGTCTCCAAAGGTTGAGTTGAAGGGGTACCTGCGTACCCGCAGGTGGTTTCAGGGCATAAGGTCAAAAGCAGGCACTACGCGGTAGTAGGGCAGGCCTGCCGTGTCGTTGAGCCGACGAACCACCGTTTCGTCAGCAGCTTCAAACAGGCAAAGGCATCGCCCGTCCTCCGGGGCGAAGGTGCTACGGATGTAACGAATGGCCGTGCCGTGCTCGCGCATGGCGGCGGCTGTGACCTTGGCTGCCGTCTGGGCAGCAGCTAGATCCGGCATGCTGATGCCCTTGAGGTTTCGTTCCACCATGTACACACTCATCGCTCCGCTCCCCGCTGTTGTCTGGTCGAGAATAGGGCGGCGTGACCATTACAGGCCAATATCGATTAGCCATCGACGCATTCCTGCGGGTTATCGGCAAAAGTGCTATGATCAGGTCGGAATGGGGAGGACGCCCAATGGAAATGCACCAGGTCCGATACACGCTGGCGGTAGCCCGCGCTTTGAACTTCACCAAGGGGGCCGAGAGCTGCCACGCCTCCCAACCGGCCCTTTCCAAGGCCATCAAGAGCCTAGAGGCGGAACTGGGGGCGGCGCTTTTCCTCCGAGAGGGCAAGCAGGTCATCATCACCGAGTTCGGGCATAGTATGATCCCGCACCTGCAGCGCATAGCCGATGAAGCGGAAATGGCGGCGATGCTCGCCACAAACTTCAAGCTCCTGCACAAGGTTCCCATCCGGCTGGGCGTGCTGTGTACCATAGGGCCGATGCGGCTCTCGCGCTTCCTGGCTTCGGTCCAGCAACAGTATCCAGGGATCGAGCTCGCCGTGCGCGAGAGCACTGTGAGTGGCTTGATGGAAGACCTCGATGCTGGGGAACTGGATTTCGCCGTGCTCGGCTCAGCGGGGGACCCGCCCCGCGAACTGAGCCACATCCCCCTCTATGACGAACGCTATGTCGTCGTCTTTCCGCCCGACCACCGGTTGTCATCGTCCAATGCGATCCCGCTCCATGATCTGTCTGGGGAGCCTTATGTCGACCGGCTGTCCTGCGAGATGCGGGAGATGGTGATGGCCGTTTGCCAGGAGCGAGCGATTGAGGTTTACGCCACATTTCGCTCGGAGCGGGAGGACTGGGTGCAGTCCATGGTCATGGCGCGAATGGGATTTGCATTCATGCCGGAATATTCTGTGACGCTGCCTGGTCTTTTACAGCGACCACTGGTCGACCCTGAGGTGAAGCGGCGGGTTTCGCTCGTGCACAAGCCCGGGCGACAGTTCAGTCCCGCAGCCTCGGCATTTGCACTGGCGGCGAGATCATTCGATTGGCCGGGCTGAATTCCAGGGCTCGAGTTGAACCTCAGGCAAAGGCCATGCGTCGGCCCCCGCCGCAGCTTACAGAGATTACCAAAGTAGCAGTCCTGCCGCTGCAGTCGAGAGATGCGCTAACGGGGAGGGAAAAGTCGCGCGTTGCGTGGCAAGAAGTTGCCTGCACTTCCGGACACAGACTGCGTTTCCACACGTCGGACAAGGTGCGATCCCAACTGACGAGCCACAGCGTTTCTCGGACCAAGCTCACCCGCGTTAACGTTCTACATTTGGCTTGTATTAGGCCGCCGAGGTCATCTGCGGCACCAGCCCCAGTGATAGAGGCGTGGCCGGCCGGCCAAAAAGATACCCTTGACCGACCTGACATCCCAACGCAGCGAGATAGTCACGCTGCTCGGGGGTCTCGACACCCTCCGCGATCAGAACCTTGTTCAGCCGGTGCGCCATTAGCACGATCGTTTCCACGATAGCCTCGTTGTTGGCGTCCGGTAGCGACCGAATGAAGGACTGATCGATCTTGATGATGTCCAGTGGTAGCCGCGACAAGGCGCTCAGCGATGAATATCCGGTGCCAAAGTCATCGAGAGCGATGCCGACACCCATTTGCCGCAACTCGTTTAACGTTTGGAGGATGGCCGCATCGATATCGATGAAAAGACTTTCAGTAAGCTCGATGTCCAGCCGATGCGCGGGAAATCCTGACTTTTCGAGTGCGGCCCGCACGGTGGCTACCATGTCACTGGTACGGAACTGCACCGAGGAGACATTCACCGACAGTCGCCCCTCCCAGCTCCATTGAGCGGCACTGCTGCATGCCTCATTGAGGATCCATTCGCCAAGCGCGACAATCAGCCCGGTTTCTTCGGCCAGTGGAATGAAGGCCGCCGGGGAGACCAGCCCGAGGTTACTGCTTTGCCACCTCACCAGCGCCTCCACACCGACAGTATTGCCGGTGCTCAGGTCGATCTGCGGTTGATAAACCAGAAAGAACTCCCGCTGTTCCAGTGCCTGACGAAGCGCGATGTCCTGCAGGCGGCGTTGCTTAATACGCTCGCTGTGGTCAGGGTCATAGACGGCCGATTTCGTGTTGTCGCCACGCGCCTTGGCCAAGGCAACTTCAGCCTGCCGAAGCAGCTCCCCGCTGACATCTCCAACATGGCCCGAACTGGAACCAAACCTTGTATCAAGAATGATGCTGTGACCGTCGACGGCATATGGCTGATCCAATGTGATCGCCACTGAGTGACACAATAGCGTTTGTCGCTCAGTGCTCAGCTCCTCTGGAACGGACCAGGCGAAGACGTCGTTGGCAATTCTAGCCGGCTCGTGGCCCAATTGCGCTTGGAGGCGCCGTGCCACCTGGACGGCAACGTCGTCACCGACCTCGTGCCCCAAGGCCGCGATCGTATTGTCCAGCCCTCCCAGCTGAATCAGGCAGACACTCGCAGCACCCGATTGAAGATGCATCGCAACCTGATCGATGAGGGCCTGACGAGATAGTGCATCCGTGACGGCGTCGTGTTTGGCAAGATAGGCGAGACGGGCCTGCTGGCGAAAGATCTGGCGCCAGTGCGACGCTCGCTCCTGCAGCAGGTTGGTCGTCAACATCAGTATTGCGAACGCGTGAAAGGCGGCGGTATCGAGGCTGATATGGAGGTCGCGCAAGGCCAGCCAGGCAGATGCCTCCACCAGAAGCATCCCACCCAGCGACAGGCAGGCGAGACGAGCCATGGACAGGGTTCTGTGCCCCAAGCCAAGAAGCCCGACAGCCACCATGGCCATGGACAAGACAGGGGCGAAACCACGATGCGAAAGCGGTCTTCCGGCCTTGAGCGTCTCGACTGCCGCCAACTGGACCAGCGGGCCAGGAATGACACCAAATCGGGGAACGCGAAAGAAGTCGCGCAATTCCACAGCGCTAGCGCCCACCACGACCTGCTTGTTCAAAAACTGGTCCGGATCCGGGTTGCCGATCAGGAGTTGCGCGACAGATATACGCGCAATGGACGTCAGGTCGATGCCGTAGTCGATGGCGATGGTTTGATCGGCTATCGGAGCGTCGGGGACGAGAGCGACTGCAACGGACTTAATCCCCGCCGGAGGAAGACCTGTGGGAACAGACCGCAGCAGGTCGGTGCCATCCCCAGTCACATTGACCAACACCGGTTCGCTATGTGCCGCAAATCGTTCAAGTGGGACATTCAGCGCGACCGTGCCGTCGGCCATAATCTGCTGAAAGGCCGCTAGAAAGGCGTATCCGCCGGCACGTTCGAGTGCCTGTTCGAGAGCCAAATCCCCTTCGGGCACCGAGGCGGTACTAAAGTCGATATCGTAGACGACTTCCGCGGCGCCCAGTTGCATTAAGCGATCCAGCAAGCGAGCGTGGATTTGCCGGGGCCACGGCCACACGCCCACAGCCGCAAGACTTTCAGCGTCAATTTCGACAAACACCGTCTCGCCTGAAGGCGCTCGATCCGTAGCCGCAAAGCGAAAATTTTGCAGCGCTTGATCGAGAGGGGCGAGCATGCCAACCCAGGCCATAGCGAAAGCCAGCACGAGCGCTGCAAAGGCCCCCGCCATGCAGGCAAACGGATTAACCTTGTTGCCGGTCGAGAGCATTAGCTCTTCCCGTTACCGTTACCGTTACCGTTACTGCCATTTCCCGCCGCCGCTGTTACCACCGTTGCCAGCATTGTCATTCGCGCTGTTCTTGCCGCCACCGGAACTTCCGGTCCCGCCGGAATTCGCGTTCCCACCGCCGTCGCCGGAGTTTCCATTCCCGCCGCTGTTACCGTTCCCAGAGTTGGCCTTGTCATCGCCCCTGCCGTGGCCCAGACCCTCATTCCGGCCCCGCACCAGGTCCACTCTGCCGTCCGCGCCTGTTCTCACTTTCTGTCCGTCCAGCACGGATGCGCCGCGGACGAGGGCAATCCACTGCCCATGCACAAGTTGCTCAGCCGTACCGCGCAACCGGTTGGCCATCCAATCATCGGCGACTGCGGGAAGGGTCCCAATTATAAGAATGGAAAGGTAAAGCGCAATTCTGAGCATGGTATCCTCCGCATTCTGCGTGCGTGAACGATCGGCCCAGTGATCTTGCGGAAGTGTTACGCGAACCGGATATAGTCTCTGCGTCGCCTTCACGAAAGCGAGCAGGGTGAAGAGACGGTTAGAACCAGGTTCAGATTTGCCTCGTTAGGCTTATCGAGCGGCCTGCCGATAGCGCAGCATTTGGCTCGCCGCCTAAAGCAGTCAGGCGCCTCGGTAGTTTGCCATCAGGGAGCGCGCCGATTGGCTGCCACACCTGGGACTTGCCAGACCCTGCAGTGTCGCCAAGATGAGGTCATGATGCCCATTGTCCGCATATTGCTGTTGGCCTGGCTGGTGCTGTTCCAGTCGCCTGCTTGTTTCTCTGAGGAACCGGCCGACAAGAGCTGCTACGATTTGGCAGGACAGGATGTCTGCATCGCGGAACAGAGCTATCGCGCCGATATATGCACCGCAATCAAGACTTACGCCTCCCATTGGAACCTTCCGGCAGGCTATCTGGCCCGGCTCATCTGGCAGGAAAGTCGGTTCGATCCGGCTGCCTTGAGTCCCGCCGGCGCGCAGGGCATCGCCCAGTTCATGCCGACAACTGCTAGCCTGCGCGGCCTGCGTGATCCGTTCGACCCAGCCGAGGCTATGGCCCGGTCAGCCGAATATCTGCGCTTCCTCGAACAGAAATTTGGCAATCTCGGCCTCGCTGCTGCGGCATACAATGCCGGCGAGGGGCGGACCGGCCGCTATATCGCCAGTAACGGCGGAACGCTTCCAGCCGAGACGCGCAATTATGTCCAGATTGTCACAGGCCATTCCGTCGAACAGTGGCTCGCCGGGACCGTGGGCGAGGTCAACTATGCCTTGGCCGGAGACAACGACTTTGTGGCTGCCTGTATCGACATGGCGCGGTCCGTACGCGTTCCCGATCTCACCATTAGTCCAGCGCAATGGCAGCCCTGGGGCGTGCTTATCGCACAGAATGGCTCGGCCGAGCTCGCTCGAACCCGGTTTGCCGCGGTCCAGACCGCGCACAAGACAATCCTGGGCACCGAGCAGCTGATGCTTATCGGGGTCCGCAATCCCAGTTTTGGAAATCGCCTGCGCTTTTCAGCCATGGTGGGCCGGCAAAGCCGGCAGGAGGCGGAAGCCCTGTGCCAGAGTCTCCTGGCTGCGGGCGGCAACTGCATAGTTCTCAAGAACACGCCGTAATGTGACCGCCGCGGCACTTGGGGTGAAGGCGCCAGAACGGTGGAACTTGGCCTGGCCTAGCGAGCCTTCAGACACTCTTGATCTTTTGCGCTCAAACTGGAGCAAGCTAACAGTGGGGAGCGACGTCTCGGGAGGGACTGATGCGCGCAATCAATAGCGCGGGAGGTTTGGCGGTTGCTGTTATTGACGCGTTGACGTCGCATATCTGCGTCCTAGACGAGGGCGGTACGATCATTGCCGTGAACCGTGCATGGCGGGAGTATGGCGAGGGTGCGAATAAGGCACGGCCCTCCGATATCGGCCTCAACTATTTGGACGTGTGCCACGGCGCTGTTGGAAATGGAGCCAGCGAGGCGTTAGCGTTCTACGAGGGCATACGCTCGGTGCTTGATGGGAAGCTCGCCTACTTCCAGCTCGAATACCCCTGCCACTCTCCAACCGAAGAGCGCTGGTACCTCGCTCGGGTGAGTCCCCTCTTCCTCGATCAGGATCAGAGGGACGTTGGCGCCCTCTCGCTCAGTGGCGCGGTCGTTTCCCATGCCAACATTACCGAGCAAAAAGCCCTGGAGAGCAAGCTCGCCAAGATGGCTGCAACGGACGGGCTGACGGGTCTGTTGAACCGACGAGCCTTTGTCGAGGCAGCCGGTGCTACCATGGCAGACTTGCACATTACTAGCCGACCGGCGGCCCTCCTGATGTTCGACGTTGACCATTTCAAACTCATCAACGACACCTATGGCCACCAGGCGGGAGACCAAGCGCTGCAGGCCATCGCAGCAACATGTCGGTCTGTCTTGAGGGCGAGCGACCTGGTCGCCCGAATTGGGGGCGAGGAGTTTGCCTGCTTCATGCCTGATACCGACACGGTGAATGCCGCGATGCTGGCGGAACGGCTGCGGCAGAAGGTTGCGGCTTTGGCGATACCGCCCATGGCGTCCAGAGTTACCATCAGCGTTGGCATCGCCAACATGCCGGCAAGCGGGGTAACACTGGACAATTTGCTGACAAGCGCCGATCGCGCGATGTACCTGGCAAAGCGGGACGGCCGAAACCGCGTCAGGCCGGACACTTTGGGCGGGTAGGCGGAACGCGCCAAGGCCTAGAGTGGGCTGTGCAGCCTAACCCTTGCGCCAGGTCGGTAATCAGGGGCAACAGCTTAACTGTCCGAGACAATTGGTGGCCCCGGCGACGCTCCGCATTGCAAGTTGCCCCCTTCCTTACCGCTGCTCCACTGCGGTGATCCACCATTCCATGGCGTCGGTCCGCGTCAACGGGGTGGAAGGCGACTGTGCGGTGGCGCCGCAGCCATGCCAAATCGCCGTTGGCCTTGCCCTGCCCCTCAAACGACCCGGAGGCGGACGGCAATCCGCCCGCTGAATTCGGCACGCGATCATACCTGCGCCGGATAGGGCGCGGCGCCGGACGCGGTGAAATTTGCGATTGCGACGTTGTCCGCCCTGGCCGTGGTCGATCCGCCGCAAGGCCGCCGCTCTGACGCCTGATGCGTAGGCGGGCCCCGAGGCGCGCTTGATCCGCAACAATGTCGCCAGTATCGGGCGGTTCCGGCCCGGCAGGGCATGGACTTTTTTCCCGCCTTCGGATCACATTGCCCAGTCAGGGGAGATCATGATGATGTTCCATGGGTGGGCGTTGGCCTATGCCGACGGGGTCGAGGCGGGTCGCGTTGCCGTAAAAATTACTGACGGTCACGGCTATGTCTATGGCTTTGCTGACCTTGACCTCGCCTTTGCTGCTAAAGAACTCTATCTCGTCGACGAAGAGATGGGGCAGCGCATTCCCATTACCCTGGTGACAATCGACTGCGAGTGCCGCCTCCAGGTTACCAGTCCCTAGCTCCTTACAAAAGGGAACGTTAAAACCCAGCTCATCTTTAGCCGCCTGCTCCTACTGACAATGGCCCCTCCTCAACCGCCAATTGCGGGCATTGCAGTCGTTGGTTGATCAGCGGGCGTTGGCGGAAGGGGCGGCAAGTGCGCCTATCTCAGCTTCAAAGCCGGTCGTTGAGAGGTAAGCAAGGTGTCGTGGAAGTTGAAAAAAGCGCTGGACGTTTCGCCGGATATGCTAGGGGTCTCCTAAACAAGGGCCCGGCACAGCTGGCCACTAGACCGGTGGCTAGGTCCTACCAAAGAAAGCCCTACCTATGAATGACACTACTGAGCCTAGCATGACCGACGCCATCCGCTTGGAGCAGGTTGCCGAGATCGTCTCCGCCTATGTTGCCAACAACGCAGTATCCACCGCGGACTTGCCAGCACTGATCGCCAGCACGCATAGGGCAATGGCTTCACTGTCAGCGGCCTCAGTCGACGAGCAGGCGGAAGAACTCAAGCCTGCGGTACCAATCAGGAAGTCAGTGACGCCCGATTTCATCATCTGCCTAGACGACGGGAAGAAGTTCAAATCGCTCAAGCGGCACCTGAGCGTCCTGGGCATGACGCCCACTCAATACCGCGCAAAGTGGAAACTGCCATCTGACTACCCCATGGTGGCCTCCAACTACGCTGCGATCCGGTCTGCGCTGGCGAAGTCAAATGGCCTGGGCCGGGCGCCCGCAGCAGAACCCGTTTTGCCCACAAAGCGCGGCCGGAAGCCCAGAGCCGAAGCGTAGTGCCTACGCGCGCCTACGCCCAGCCTCCCCTGGCGGCACAGGCAGCGTTGAGCGAATGACAACGCCCATGACGGAGTCCGGGCGTTTCATCAGTGAAGGGACTAGCCCTTTAGGCTTTAATCTCACCTTTCCAGATCAGCCGGATCTTGCCTGCGTCGTCGCGAGACCAGACTTCCGCTGGGCGTGTCGGGTCGCCAAATACCTCAATCAGGTGAAAGGCGCCGCTTTCCGCTTCGTCTCTCGTTGCATAGGGCCCCAGCGACTTTCCTTCCCTGTCCACCCACCACGCTCCACGACTTTGCAGCACGATGTAGAGGCACGTCGAGGCGCGCTTGGGTTTTGGATTAAAGAAATTCATATCTTCGTTCCCAGGCATCGGAATGTCCCGCGACTTATCCCAATGATGGTCCGCAACGATTGGTTGCAGGAGAGACCATGCGCTCGTGCGCGGTCCCCGTGAAGCTGTCCTTGCAAGGGTTCATTAGACGACCCAGGTTACGCGCCTTGCCGATATCCGGGCTGAGTTCTGGCGAAGGTCAGTTCAGCTTGCCGCACACATTGGCCTCGAATGCCGTCCACCACGTCACCAGTTCGAGTACCTGCATACCTTTGGCGGGGTATGTTTCGGCGATGGCTTCGAGAAGGCAAATCTCCTCGTGTATCAAAGGAAGATCGGCGATGGGGTAGACCCCGGTCTGCTGGACGCCTTGAATGTAGGCAGCGAGGGCCTCTCGACTGACGATGATACGCTTATCGCTTCATCTGGGGTAATCCAGTATGAGGCCGGCATATTTCTCCAGGCGTCAACGGGAGGCGCGCAGGGCGCACCAGACCGACCTGTCATCGTCATCAGCCCGCATCAGATAGTTCTGGAATTTGACGGCCAGTGCGTCTTGCCGACAAGTCCGTCGAGGGAATGGTCGTCCGCCCGCTGACTTTTCGATCTCCTGAAGCGGCAATACAGTCGGCGCGTTGGCCCATAGCCATGGGTAAAGGGCGGAACAAGCCCCTTGGCAATGACGGACCTTGCTATGGCCCGCAGAGGATCTGCGTCACTTGGGGGCGTACGCGCTTCGGGGCATATCCTGGGCCAAAGGTGACGTGGCGGTGCTCAGCCGCTCAACCAAAGCCAAGGCGTCGCCGGGGCGCATCGGCCTGCCGAGGAAGTATCCCTGCGCTGTCCCCACCCCCAGCTTGCGCAGGGCCTCGAGTTCGACCGCTGTCTCCACCCCTTCCGCCAAGATTTGACTCTTGGTCTCGCGACCGAAATGCACCAGCGCGGCCGCCAGGGCGTTACGGGCCAGATCGTCCTGGATGTTGTGAGTGAGACTTATGTCCAGCTTAATAATGTCCGGTTGCAGCGCCAGGATGTGACGCAAACTCGCATAGCCGGCGCCTGCGTCGTCCACGGCGAGCCGAACGCCATTGACGCGAAGGTCGTTCAGGGCGCTACAGAGCGCTCCGTAATCGTCGACGCTGGCATGTTCGGTGATTTCGACGACGACCCGCTTTGCATGTCTTCTTGCAATGGCCTGGGCGAGAGCGCCGGAGGTTATAGTGTCCGGGGCGACATTAAAGGTCAGGTAGAGATCTCGGGGGAACTGGTCCAGGAGCACCAAGCCCTTTTGAACTGCTCTCATCTCGAGTTCCAGGCCCAGTCCAACGGATGCAGCCATCTTGAACCAGATGTCTGGCGTCCAATCTTCAGGTCCGGCAAAGCGCGAGAGGCACTCAAAGCCGAGCAGGCGATGATCGGCAATTCGAATGATCGGCTGCACCACGATCGAGAGCTCGTCCTGATCCAGAACGTTCTGGATGCGCTCCAGATTTCCTCGATGCTCGGTCGTGGCGTCGATTTCACGTCCGATCAGAACGGCTGTAAGCTCGGCGACGGCACGCATCATCTTGAGGTCGCGCATGTTGAGCGACGGCTGCGGCTCGGTGCTGATGCAGCAGAACATCCCGTAGGTTCGCCCATCGTTCAGCTTGATGGGAACGCTCATATGCGCGCGGATCCCCATGTCCGTGGTGAAAGGCATGCTGGCCGCGAACGGTTCGTTCAGAACGTCCGGCATCAGCTCCGGCAGGCGGCCTTCGAGGATGTGTTGGCAATAGACATAGTCGAGCGGCATTGAATCGCCGGGCTTGACTACATGCTCAAGACCAGGCGCATCGACTTCGCGGAAATAGGTGCGGTCTTCCACAAATTCCGAGACATAAGCCACCTGCATTCCCAGATGAACTCGGACTGCTTCGAGAGCCCGTCGCAAGGAATAGTCCGCCTTGTCGTCCAGAGCGGTCGCAAGACCTTTAAGGTCGAACACGTTTAGCTCGTCTGCGCCCATGGACAACCCTGCCTCGAACCCGCTGCGGCGCCCAGATGTTCAAGCGAGGGGGGTCGGAGAGTCCCGGCCTGCGGCCACCGACTTGAGCGAGGCGCTGAGAAAATACCCTAGCACAGTACCATAGAAGATAAGACTTAAGCCTTTGTTGCCATGCGCTTGCGCATTTGAACCGGACGCAAAGATCGGCGGTCAATAGGGATCAGCGTCACTTACGATCCAGCATTAACCAAGTCTTAATCTGTGTTAAGATTTGGTTAAATTGTAATAAAATTTGTGCTAACACCCTTCCTGCGGCGTCGACCTGTAGCGGCGCAACCACAGGCGGGGTTGGTTATGCAGTCTGATTTTGCGTTCTTGGTACATCCCAGAAATACGCTGCGTTCAGATATGGGTATTCTGTTCGGACGGCCGTTCGCCCTGGTGCCTGAAGTGGTCTGGCGGACCGCCTTGAAGCATCTGCCGGTGCCGCCCATGGTCACCGGCAAAATGTCTCGCGTCGACCTGCCGGGGAAAGTCATGGGCAGGATCATTACTGTCCCGCTCACGCCAACCCAATTGCTGACACTGCCGCGCACGAAAGTGCAGGCGCGCATCTCGGCGGCGATCGACATGGCGCGTGATCTCGGAGCATCCGTGGTTGGCTTGGGAGCCCTCACCGCTCCTGCCTCGGTCGGCGGCAAGGCCTTCGCCAAACGCAAGGACATCGGCGTCACCAATGGCAACGCTTTTACGGCGGCCATGACTCTGCAGGCGATGGAGAAGCTGACAGCATCGCTGGGCCGCGATCCGCTGATCGCTATCGTCGGCGCGACGGGTAGCGTCGGCTCATGCCTGACCCGGCTCTACGCCCGCAAGCATGCCGGCCGGCTCTTGTTGGTGGCGCGCAACGAGCAGCGTCTTCTCGCGCTGGCTGCCGACGTGCGCCGCGACGGTGTCGAGGCCAGCGTCAGCACTGACATGGCTGACGTGTCCCGGGCCGATCTTGTCGTGCTGCTTACCTCATCTCCCGACGCGCTACTGCGCAGCGAACACCTCAAACGGGGCGCGATAGTCCTCGACGATACGGTCCCCCGCAATACCGACGAAAAACTGCTGGTGGAGCGCCCGGATGTGCTGATCGTCGATGGGGGTCTGGTTGAAATCCCCGGCTTTGACCTGCGCGGCTCCATCGCACTCGCGCCCAAACTTGCCTATGCGTGTCTCGCCGAGACCATGCTTCTGGCGCTTTCCGGGCATCAGGGCCACTTCTGCATGGGGGAAGCCCAGGTGGATCAGGCCGAGCATATTCTAGAGCTCTCCATCAAGCACCAGCATCTGGGCTTTCAGCTGGCACCTTTCCGCTCATTCGGAAAGCTGATCCTCGACGCCCCGACGCGGACTGTTGCAGCACCGGTAGAGGAGCTGGTCTCATGCGCCGCGTAGTCATATTGGGCGGCGGCTATGCCGGCCTGCACGCCTTTTCCGCACTGCAGTCCCGACTACGCGCCCTTGTCGCACGTGGTGACGTGGATGTAATCCTGGTCTCGCGGGATGGGCATCACACTTATCACGGCTGGACCGGAGAGGTGCTGGCTGGCGATTTGTCAGTGGCTAGCACACTGACCGCACTTGCGCCGCTGCTGGGCCGCAATTTCATGCAAGGCGAAGTGGTTTCAGCGGACCTTGGCGGCAGAACCCTCACGGTCAAGACCGCAGAAGGTCAACAGGACCTCCGCTTCGATCACCTGGTGATTGCCGCGGGATCCGTGGATCCGTTCGACCGAATTCCAGGGCTCGCCGAGCACGGCTGGTGCGTCAAGGATTGTAGGGACATGCAGAGTCTGGTTGGGCAGCTTGACGGCTGGACTGCAACTGCGGCCAGGACGCGCAACGTCGTCGTGGTCGGCGGAGGCCTCGCCGGCGTCGAAACGGCCTCTGCGCTCGCCGCCCGCTTCGGCCGGACCCGGGCAGGAAAGGTAAATATCCATCTTGTCTCCTCAAGCGAGCAGCTGCTGCCGACCCTGCGTCCCGACTTCAACCATATAGCCGAGACAGCAACGCGCACCCTTGTTGAACAGGGCGTGCAGCTCCATCAGGGCAAGCGCGTGGCGCGGATCGGAGAGGACCAGGTGGAACTTGCCGATGGCAGGACCCTGGCTTCCGATCTTTCGGTCGTCGCGGCCGGGGTGAGTTTCCGCGTCCTGCCGGGCACAGAATCCTTGCCGCGCAACGCGGCAGGGCAGGTCATCGTCAATGACGATCTGCGTGTGCGGGGGAGCTACAATATCTGGGCCGCTGGCGACATTGCGGCCGTCCCGCATCCCGATACTGGCGAGCCCTGCCCTGCCAATGCCCTGTGGGCCATGAAGCAGGGCGATTGTGTCGGGCGCAACATTGCCCGCTCGATCAAGGGCCAATCCGTCAGAGGTTTCAATTTCCGGGGCCTCGGACAAGCGGCCGGACTGGCTGGCCAGCGCGGTATCACCGAACTCTATCGGCTCCAGTTTACTGGCCGGCTTGCCTGGGTAATCCGCGTGCTTTTCTTTGCCTGGTACATGCCTTCGCGCCGCGGCGCCCTGTCGGTCGTTGCGCAGCTGTCCCGGCACTCCTGGAGCGCGATGATCGGCGCTGTCTCGCGAGGCGGCCATGCCGCTTCCGGCCAGACAACCGAGGTTCAGGCACCGATAGCAAATCTGTCGAGCCGCCCGCGATAAGGTCGATGTGCGTGTTGCCCCGCTAGCCCCTTGGGCTACCCGCGCCTTTGGCGGACTCGGCCGGGGGAACCCACATGCCCGTGGCGATCCCGGCTGGGCGTATCGAGGGCGCATGAGCGTGACAGCCGAGGCTGCTCCGGGAGGTTCGCCTTACCGGCCTTTGGCAGATTTGCCGGCAAGCAGTGATCGACCAATTCCCGCGGTCCCAGGTTACCGTGATGGAATGGCAGCGCGGGCTATTACGACGCGTTCCACTGCTGAAGCAGCCCCTCGGCGCAACCATCAAGTGAGCCACGCCGGCGACATTGTCGAGCAAGGTTACGATGGCTGCTACCGGGCTCTATTTTTGCGCCAGCGGTCACCGCGGGCCCGGTCAAGACAAGGGACCTCCCCGGGTACCGCAGTCATAAGTTTCCCTGCAGGTATCGGACTATGTCCGCGCCCCGGGCGAAAGCAGTTCTGGACGGTATGACCACGCTGTTCGACCTCGTCTGGAAGAGCCGTAACCATCCCTGCGTGCCGTTACGGGCCACTGCCGGTTTAACTACATCCACCTGTACCCCTGGGCCATCGTGCGCGCCTTGAGGACTGGGCGGCGTATAGGGATGTTTTGGACGAGGCCAGCATTCGCGGCAATTTGATCCTTTCGCCACGCTGAACTAGCCGCCGCAAAGCGCCCATTCTTACCGTTCAGCCGACCCGAGTCTCCTGAAGGGCCGTCCGTCAGTACAGGTCTCCGCAATGTCGATTACGGGGTGGACCGCTGCCAGTCCGTTTTTGAGGGTTGAGATCCCGAAAGCGGACTTCTTCACCGCATCGGCAGCAGCCTCGGATAGTCGACGTAACCCTCAGGGCCCTCGCCGTAGAACGTGTCCTTGTTTGGCGTGTTTAGTGGCAGGCCCTGTATGAGTCGTTCGGCTAGGTCTGGGTTGGCGATATAGTCCCGACCGAATGCAAGGGCGTCAGCATGCCCGGCTTCGAGAAACCGCTCGCCATCTTCCTTGGACATGAGTTCATTGGCGATGACCGGACCGACGAACCGGCGCTTGATCTCACCAAGCAGGCTGTCTTCGGCTTCAATCTCGCGGACGAAGATGAAGGCAATCTTCCGCTTGCCTAGTTCGTCGGCAACATAACCGAATATCTCTTTGGGACTGCTGTCTCCCATCTCATGCTCCTCGCCCCGGGGTCGGAGATGCACGCCAACACGATCAGCTCCCCAAACGCTAATTACCGCATCGACGATTTCGAGGAGAAACCTGGCGCGGTTCTGAACTGAGCCGCCATAACGATCGGTACGCTTGTTGGTCTTGTCCTGGAGGAACTGGTCAATGAGATAGCCATTGGCGGCATGAAGCTCGACACCGTCAAAACCTGCGGCTTTTGCCCGCTCCGCACCGCGTCGAAAGTCCTCAACGATACTTGGTATTTCCGCTGTCTCCAAAGCCCGTGGAACAGGATGCGGGCGTTTGGGCCGCAATTCGGAGACATGACCGGCTGCGGCGATTGCGCTTGGCGCTACGGGGAGCCTGCCATCGAGCAACTCGGGGTCCGAGATGCGGCCAACGTGCCAGAGCTGCAGGAACATGCGACCGCCGGCTTCGTGGACCTCCCGCGTGACGCGTTGCCACCCTTCGACTTGGGCATCGTTCCAAATACCGGGTGTCCCCCTATAGCCGACGCCTTGAGGGGACACAGAGGTCGCCTCGCTCAAGATCAATCCTGCACCGGCCCGTTGCCGATAGTACTCGGCCATCATGGCATTGGGCACGCGCTCGACACCGGCGCGCTTGCGCGTGAGCGGGGCCATAATGATGCGGTTCGGCAGCTCAAGGGCACCAATCTGCAGCGGATCGAACAAGCGGGACATGTGTATCTCCTGGGACAGCACAGATATGGCCCCGCACCGGCCAGTGGACAATTGCAGTTTTAGTTGTCAGATCGTACACTTCAGGTTGTCAATTGGAGCTTGAGTTCAATGGCATTCACCAACGCCTTCGCCGGCGTCGAGATCTTTATCACCGTGGTGAAAGCCGGATCATTCAGCGCGGCTGCGGCTCGGTTGGGCATCACTAAGTCTGCAGTTGCCAAGTCGGTGGGACAACTGGAAGGTCGGCTTGGCGTCAGGCTGCTGCATCGGACAACACGTAGGCTGTCATTGACGCCTGAGGGCATGGCGTACCTCGATCAAGCCGAGGCCGCACTTGATCAACTCCGGCTGGCAGAAGACTTCGCCCGGTCGAAGGCCAGCACGGTCCGGGGGATTCTGCGCGTGGACATGCCGGCGGCTTTCGGCCGGCGGATCGCCATGCCGATCCTCTTGGACATCCTCAGGGCACACCCCGACCTCCGCTTGGCCGCAAGCTTCTCGGATCGGATCATCGACCCGGTCGAGGAAGGAGTGGATCTCTGTCTTCGGTTCGGTGAACTGCCGGGCCGAACTGACATCGCTGCCCGACCGCTCGGGTCACAACGGCTCGTTCTCTGTGCGGCGCCGCGCTATCTCCAGGAAGCCGGGGAACCAATGAACCTAAGCGATTTGCAAAATCATGCGTGCATTCTGGGGAGCAGACCGGGCAGACCTGCCGCCTGGCGATTCCTGGATGACGAAGGGCGCCTTAAGTCCATTGATCCAGCCGCAACACACCTGGTGAGCGATGGGGAGGTGGTCATCGACATGGCACTTGCCGGTTTCGGCTTATGCCAAATGCCGCAGTCTCTCGTACAACGCTACATCGATCGAAAGGACTTGGTCGTGGTTCTGCCAGACCGGTGCCAAGTGCGATCGTCTTTCAACGCTGTTTGGCCTGCGGCCCGTACGATGCTCCCGAGGGTGCGCATCGTTGTGGATGAATTCGTTCGACGGGCCGATGCTCAAGCGCTCTAGAGGCAACCACACACGGCCTGTTGATGTTCGCTTCTAGGTCAGGGCGCACCAAGGCTGAACGACCGAATTGGGGTCGACAGCGGCCCTTTTGACCCCAAGACGATTGCCGGTCAGGCAGGTAGCTGCGGCTTGGATAGAACAGCCATGCCGCTGCGCCGGTATAGCGTTCCATGACATCCATCCGTAACCGATATTCCCCGCCGATCAAAGTGGGCGGGCGTCACTGACGGGGACACTTGTCGAGCGTCGCGGCCAATTTTATCAAAGCAGGTATGTGGAAATTTAGGCGGGCCCCTTATTGGTAGTGAGAACGCGACTGGAGAAAATGCATATGACCCGCCTGCCTCTTACGCTGCTTGCCATTGGCCTTTTGGTGGTGCCTGCCTATTGCCAGGAAGAGCCAATCATCGACGAATGCGCGCCCACCACCTTGTTTCAGGCTTTTGGCTTAGAAGACATCGAGGGTTGCACAACCGCGGACGTCTCCGGCGATCCCGCCGAAGGCGACGTCGATAGCCTTGAAATTAATAGGGTTTCTGAATCGGCAAAACTGCCTGGGAATAATCGTGAGGCAGCGTTGGCACATGCGAATGATCGCAGCAATGGTGCGGTTAATGCCGCTCACGGTCCGAGCGACGGAGAGACGCGAGGCAATTCCGGCAACAGCAATGCCGGCGGAAACGGAGGCGGTCGTCCTTAGGCCCCATCTGAGCAGACGGGAATGAGATTGCGGACCCTTGCGCGGGACCACCAATTCCCCCAATGAGAGTCCTGCTCAGGTCTGTGTTGCCTGAAAGCAGGAGAAAACCATGTCAAATACGCCTGGCCTTCTTTGGAAGGTCGAGGGCATAGCTCTCATTATCGCATTCACCCTTACCGTGCCTTTGGCCAACTGGATGATTGGGAATGTCGGAACAGTGTGCGTTCCGGGAGGTCCTTGTCTTGTTCCCGTGGCGCCCGGCCTCATGGCTCCCAGCGGTGTGCTGGTGGCCGGTCTCGCATTTGTTCTTAGGGACTTCGTTCAACAGCGCCTGGGCGCCATTTGGGCCTTTGGCGCCATCCTCGCCGGCGCCATCATTTCGGCGGCAGTGGTGCCACCGGCTCTCGTGGTCGCCTCAACCGTCGCCTTTTTGCTATCGGAACTTGCGGACATGGCGGTATTCACGCCGCTCCAGCGTCGCGGGCTACTTATGGCGGTGTTCGCATCAAGCGTCATTGGGCTCTTTGTAGACACCCTGATCTTCTTGCAACTGGCTTTTGGAAACGTAGACCTGCTGTGGGGACAGGTCGTAGGCAAGGGCTGGATGGTGCTCCTGGCGTTGCCACTTGTTCATGTGCTGCGGGCGCGCCGCAATGGGCCAACCGGCCTGCTGGAGGCGAAGGTATGAGCGATCAACATTTGCATTTGAGCCAGCTTGGCCACGACATCCGGGCACCCGCGGACCCACAAGCCGCAGTTTTGGAAAGGGTGCCCAATCCGCATGAAGATACAGACTATTTAACCCGGTTCACCGCGCCCGAATTCACATCCATTTGCCCGGTCACCGGCCAGCCCGATTTCGCGCACCTGGTCATGGACTATGTCCCCGCCAAATGGCTGGTGGAATCTAAGTCTCTCAAGCTCTATTTGACCTCCTTCAGAAATCATGGCGCCTTCCATGAAGACTGCACGGTTGGAATAGGCCGAAGGTTGGTTGAATTGCTCGAGCCCCGCTGGCTGAGGATCGCTGGCTACTGGTATCCACGCGGTGGCATCCCAATCGACGTATTCTGGCAGTCCGGACAACCTTTGGAGAACGTCTGGCTTCCCGAAACCGGCGTTCCTAGCTATCGCGGACGCGGCTAGACAAAGCGACAGGGGCAAAAGGAGACGGGGCGCGGTCCCGTCTCCTCAATATTGGCTAGTAAACGGCTGCTTCACCGTCATCAATCGGTCCCACTGGCTCTTCGATCGGGTCGGAGAGTGGGGGGCCGCCGGCATTGCCAACCAGCCGGTCATTGCCCTGGTTTCCATCAAAGCCGGAAATTCCGCTATCGTTCGTGTGACTTTGTCCCGGCCCCGCCATGTCAATGGTGTCAACCGGGGACGGGACATCCCCGCTTTCTATAGCTACCGCGGGCGTTGCAAGGGCTCCCAGCATAGCTAGAGGCAAAAGGCAGGCGAGGAAGGTCCGTTTGGTCACGTTGGTCTCCACAACACGGCAGGATGGAACTAGGCCGCTTCCGGTCATTGTCTCCACCAGACCTTGCGGGACGTTTCTTTGGTTCCGTCGCCTTTGTGCAAAAGTGTACATGCTACAACCAGTGCCTGTCGGTCACACAGCTGTGCCCCCTTGTCTCGAGCTGTCCATGCTCCTACACATGTAACAGCAGGCTTGCCTGCGAGAGTTCTCAGGGCGGGGTGAAACTCCCCACCGGCGGTAATTGTGCTTTCGAGCACATCAGCCCGCGAGCGCCCATCCGTTCGGATGGGGTCAGCAGATCCGGTGTGATTCCGGGGCCGACGGTATAGTCCGGATGGAAGAGAACCGATGATCGTGCACGCGCGCATTCCGGCCACCGGACTGCGGGTGTTCGTTGTCATTTGCCCTGGGATTCGTCAGTTGCGACGATGGAACAGGGCATGGACGAAACCGATACCAAAGACATAGTCGGGCCTGCACCGAGGCGCATTGCGCAGGCATTTGCACGTGCTTTGGAGCTTGCGCGCGTCCACGAGGGCGCCACCGCACCAAATCCGCCGGTGGGCTGCGTACTCCTCGACGCCGCCGGCACCGAGCTGGCCGCGGGGGCACATCGCCGGGCCGGCACAGCCCATGCGGAGGCCATGGCAATCGCGACGGCGCGGCAAGCCGGCCTGGTCGAACACATCCATACCGCGATCGTGACGCTGGAGCCCTGCAACCACCATGGGCGCACCCCGCCCTGTGCTGAGGCGCTTCTGGCCACGCCGGCCAGGCAGATCTGGATCGCCTGCCGCGACCCCAACCCGAAGGTCGGCGGCGGCGGTATGGAAAGGCTCATGGCCGCAGGGCGGCGCGTCAGCATGCTGGCCGACCTGCCCCACCCTGATGCACTGAACCTCGCCGAGGATGCGGAAAGGCTGATTGCCCCATTCCGCAAGCACACCCTCACTGGTCTGCCCTTTGTCACTGTCAAACAGGCAGTGTCGGAAACGGGCAGCATGATCCCGCCGCCGGGCCGAAAGACCTTTACCGCGCATGCCTCGCTGGTGCTTGCCCATTCGCTGCGCCGCCGGGCCGACGCCATCCTCACCGGATCGGGCACGGTGCTGGCAGACGACCCGCATTTCACCATTCGTTTCGTTGCGGATCATCCGGACAAGCAGCGCCAGCTTGTGATCCTGGATCGGCGGCGACAGGTGTCACCCGATTATATGGCTGCGGCACGCCAACGCGGCTTTGTTGCTCACTTGCAGGATGACTTGCCTGCCGCACTGGCGATGATCGGGGCTGCGGGCGGCATGGAAGTGCTTATCGAGGCCGGGCCCGCCCTGACCGAAAGCGTGCTGGAATCAGGGCTTTGGGACGAGCATGTCCTGATTGAACAGGCTGGCGGCCCCGGCGGCATCGACCGCGTGACCATTCGCCGTCCCCAGACCGCCGACCTTCACCCACACACAGGATACCCATGTTTTCCGGCATCATTGAACGACTGGCGCGCGTGACGCTAACGATGCCCAAGGGCGGATCGCTCGAGATTGAAGTCGAAAGCGGCTTTCCCGACCTTTCGCTTGGCGAGAGCATTGCTGTTAACGGCGTCTGCTTGACGGTGACCCGGTTTGACGAAACCGGGCGGGCAGCGTTCTTCATGAGTCCGGAAACCATTGCCCGCACCAATCTGGGACTGCTGGGCGTGGACGATTGTGTCAACCTCGAGCGCGCGGTCACCCTCGATACGCGGCTTTCTGGCCATCTGGTGCAGGGACCTGTCGACGGACTTGCCCGGCTGGTTGAGCGGGTTGAGGCCGAAGGCGCCTGGCGGCACAGCTTTCTGCTGCCCGCAGAGCTGGGCCGCTACTGCGTTGAGAAGGGCTCCATCGCCCTTAACGGTATTAGCCTGACGATCAACGGCGTGGATCAGGGCGATGATGGCGTGACGGTACTGGTGACCATCATCCCCCACTCCTGGAACCACACCAATCTGCACGCCCTCGCCATCGGTGACGACCTCAATGTCGAAGTCGATGTCATGGCCAAATATGTGGAGCGCCTATGTCTGCCCTATCTCAAGCCCTGACCCAACTCCGCAATGGCGGCATGGTGGTTCTCGTCGATGACGAGGATCGCGAAAATGAAGGCGACCTCGTGCTGGCCGCTGAATTCGCCACGCCCGAGGCCATCAACTTCATGGCCCGCTATGGTCGCGGCCTCATCTGCCTGGCACTCACCGGCGAGCAGGTGGATCGGCTCGGCCTGCCTCCCATGGTGGCCAACAACCGGGCGCGCCGCTCGACGGCGTTTACTGTTTCCATTGAAGCGCGCGAGGGCATCACCACCGGCATATCGGCGCACGACCGGGCCACGACCATCCAGATCGCGGCCAACCCGGGAGTGGCAACGGCCGATATCTGCTCGCCAGGGCATGTATTTCCGCTGCGGGCCGCCGAGGGTGGCGTGCTGGTGCGTGACGGTCATACCGAGGGCGCCGTGGATCTGATGCGTCTGGCCGGTCTGGGCCCGGCCGGCGTCATCTGCGAAGTCATGCGCGAGGACGGGCAAATGGCCCGGCGTCCAGATCTCGAAACGTTCGCCAGCGAGCATGGCCTGCCGATCCTGACCATAAGGGACATTGTCGCCCATCGTGTGGCGAACGAGACGCTGGTGGACGAAGTGGCGCGATCAGAGTTGCCAACCCAATACTCTCCCGTACCGCTGGAGGTTCGGGCCTTCCGGAGCCGTCTGGATGGAACAGAACATCTAGCGTTGATCCGCAGTCCGCTTACTGGCACACCGCTGGTCCGTCTGCATTCAGAATGCTTAACCGGCGACGCGCTGGGATCGCTGCGTTGCGATTGCGGCCCGCAATTGCAGGAGGCGCTCCGACAAATCGCCACCGGCGATGGCGGTGCACTGATTTATCTGCGCGGCCAGGAAGGGCGGGGCATTGGTCTCGCCAATAAGATCCGCGCCTATGCCCTGCAGGACCAGGGCCATGACACGGTGGAGGCCAATACCGCTTTGGGGTTTGCGCCGGACGCCCGCGACTATGGCATTGCCGGGCAGATCCTGCGGGCGCTGGGCATCAGCCGCCTGCGGCTCTTGTCAAACAATCCAGGCAAGGCTGAGGCCCTTGAGCACCAGGGCATTGCCGTCATCGACCGTGTGCCGCTCGAAATTCCTGCCAATCCTCACAACTGGCGCTATCTCGCAACCAAGCGGGACAAATTCGGCCATACATTCACCCACCAGGAACTAAACCAAAATGCCTGAAACCCCGCCCCGCCTAGCCATCGTCGTCAGCCAGTTCAACCCGGATGTTACCCATGGCCTGCGCGACGGTGCCTTGGCCTATCTCGCCGAAAATGGCGTGATGCTTTCCTCTCGTGATGTCTTCTCCGCTCCCGGCGCATTCGAAACGCCCCTCATCGCCAAGCGCTTGGCCGAAAGCGGCTATGAAGGCGTGATCTGCCTGGGCTGTGTCATCAAGGGCGATACGGCCCACTTCGAGTATATCAGTGAGGCGACGGCGCATGGGCTGATGCAGGTCGGGCTCGAGACCGGCAAGCCGGTGACCTTCGGCATCCTCACCGTCTATACGGATGGGCAAGCCGTCGCCCGAAGCCGAAACGATGAGCACAACAAAGGCCGCGAAGCGGCCGCCGCGTGCCTAGAGGCGCTAAAGACACTTGCAAACTGCGTGCAAGAGCTGCGCTGACCTTCCGAGCACGGCGGGGAACAACAATTCGCGGTAAAATGTACGCAACTCGAAGAGAATATCACCTTGTCAGAAAAAAACGATAGACGACGTGAGGCAAGGTATCGGCAGCGGCTGCCTGGTATAATCGTCCTTCAAGATGACATCACGCGATTTCCCGTTGTTCTTGTGAACAGATCGGGGTCCGGATTGACAATTCAATTGTCCGAATATGTCGACCTGCCGGTATCCTTTAGAATTCTGTTTGATCGGACCATCGAGCCCTGCACGCTCGTTTGGCAGAAAGGCCGGTTGGCGGGCGTGCAACTACTCGCTCGCGAGGAGGGGTCTTGTCCATGAAAGCCACAGAAGGGGCCTTCGTTTGACGCGTGTAATCTCGGATAGTGGGTGGTGGTTCGGAAGCGGCTAGGTGCGCCCGATTGCGATTGCCCAGCACCGTTAAGGATCAGGAGCAAAGTCCTCGGCTCCTATGTGAGAAGTCAGACAAAGGTCTATCGAAGTTCGGCTTGGCCCGCACCGCCAGACTCAGCTACCCTGGTCAAATGACCTTGGAAGAACTCACCCCTGAAGCGCTTACCCTACTTAAAAGCCTTATAAACCGTCCACACCCCATAGCAGATAGCCCTCTGCTCCAATTGCTCTTGGCTGACCGCCTGGTGATGGGTGAGCCAACTAAGATACATCTGACGGGCCAGGCGAAACGGCTGCTGGCGATTCACGCCGCGGCTGAGGAATAGCAACCCCGCAATTTTTTGCCACAGTTTTGGGAGATTTGCCGCAGATTTCCCACAGCCCGCTTTTGCCTGAGCGATGAACGAATGTGATCGGGCCAATTCCTGCTGTCCCAGATTGGGCCACGCTCAACTTTTCATTTGCGCACCCGCTGCGCATCGAAGGGGCCACGATGGACATGCAGCTTCCCACCGGAAGGGACGCGGAGCGTTTTCGACAAGCAGTAGGGGTTGTGGGTCTTGAGCGAATTTACATCCGCTTGACTGATGCACCCGAGGCCACGAACGCTTTGGCCTTTGTGCGCAGCAACATCGAAAGCGGCAACCCACAATGCATTGCCGATCATGATGGGGAAATTGTCGGCTGGTGCGACATCGTTCGGCAGGACTGAAGCCGTGCGACACAGCGGAACGTTAGGCATGGCGTCATACCGGGATGGCGGGACGCGGGTATTGGCCACCGGCTTATCGAGGCTACGTTGATCGCCGCCGATGCAACAGGATTCTCAAGGGTTGAGTTGACGGTAAACGCCAACAACGATCGGGCAATTCGATTGTACGAGAGTGTTGGCTGTGTGGAAGAAGGTCGGATGCGTAGCGCGAGACTGCTCGAAGGGGAATTCCGCGACGTATTGGTCATGGCGCGTCTTTTGGTACCCTTGTCTGGATAGAGCTAGAACACGGAGTCTCAGATCGTTCAATGCCGACAGATGTCAGCTTGGAACCCTTTCGGGTAGGCTTAGACGACCGAAAAATGGGGTCGGTTCCTGGCCGGCAACTGAAGGGGGTAGGGCAGCCGCCACGACATTCGACGGGCCCGCGCCCGCGAATTAAACGTGCACTTCGTCAATGCCACGGTCCTTTCCGCGCAACCCGGCGACCCCAAGCGCGGTGTAGAAGATAATGACTGCCGCGGATACAACCCACCCTGACAAGGAGCCTAAGGACGCGTGGTCGATCATAGTTTCGATGGATCGTGTTGGGTCAAGCGGGACGCCTGCCTGGAGATCCGGAGAGCCGATCTTGACCAGCCAGGCGAGCAGCAGGATCAAAAACATCCAGACATAGTTGCGTCGAAGGCGGCGCCGCAGTGCGAGAGCTAGGGTGATGCGGAACTTTGGATGCCGCAAGTCCTGCGCCAGCATCCCCAGCCAAGGTTCAGGGCCGCCTTGAGGATCAGCTTGGAAAAACTGCCCGAAGTAGTGGCGCTCGAACTGCCTTATGCGCATGCGATACACATCGTAGAAGCGATAACGACGCGCTTCGACGTAAAGCATCAGTAAGATGATCAGCATAGCAAATAGGATCAGTCCGTGGTGAGCACTGGGATTAGATAGTGACACGGACAATAGCCCCGCTACGACCGTAATGGCCCAGTTGCTCGTAAGATCAAGTCGCGCCCGCCACGCGTTCATGCGGGTCATCTCAGCCCGATAATAGTGTATCATCAGGTTCGTGGCTTCGACCGAGTTCGTTGGCAGCGTCGGTGTCACAACCGAAGGCGACGGTTCGCTCATCTATCTCCACTCATTGTCAGTCTAAGTCATGAACCAAGCGGGCCGAAGCTGGGGCCTCATTGGTGCACGTAGCTAGCCCGTGTTGCTGGACACATTGCAATGTCAACTTTGGAGAGGATGTCGTCCGAAATAGGGTCGACTGTGGCCCCGACGGCTTCCAAGCTCACCACAGCGCTCACCACCAGAACACTACTGCCGAATATCCTTCGGTCCCCTAGGACCTACCAGTTAGGGACGTCGACAGGATCGCCTTTACAAGTTTGTCGCATCCATTATGGCATCAGTGCCGTAAAGGACTAGCGCCACCGGTCTTCTCGCCGGCCATTAAGGAACTCCTCGTAGATGTTCGGCGCAACTACATATCAGGAGGCAAGATGTTCGCCAGATTCAGGACAAACACGGACGCCGCCGAGTTCGAGCGGATCGGTTTGGAATACGAGGTCCTGCAGACCGAAGCCACTTCACTAATTGAGAGGCGCGCACTGTCCTCACAGGATCTGGACCGGTTGCTGGCAATCACTGACGAACAGATCGAGCTGCATGAGAAGCAGATGGCCTTGCTGAAACAGGCTTAACTAGCTAAGTCTTGCTTAGCTTACCCTGACCTACAGTTCCAACCCAATCCCGACCGGGATCCCGGCTAGAGACTCGGCCGCATGCAGCACCGCGCGCCTAAAGCCCTGCATTCGGCCAGGGTCCGTTGGGCTCTCTACATCACGCCAGCCCGAACCCCCGGTTCCCCTCCCCCCGCGGCGCAGTCGCCAAACTCCCGGCGGTCGCGGACAATTGTGAGGGCCAGCGCAAGGCCAGAGTGCCAATGCACTTTTACCCTACATCCAGGTAGCGGGCGAGAGCGGGGCTGCTCTAGGACCTTCCTCTGGCGATTCCATTCCTGAGCCTCAAGCTACACTGATGGCACTGTTACGCCGGCAACCGCATGCGGGCAACAAGCTCCCCAAAGCGGGTGTCGGAGCGCAGATTCTTCCAGCGGGGATCGATCTGCAGCCATACCAGCCAGTTGCACCTCTGATCGAAAGAGACAGCCAACCAATGGAAGGCAGAGGTATTATCTCCGAGGCCGGCGTGCACCAGCGCGACACTGTACGGAGCTACGAAGGTATACGAGGCGCGGTCCTCTAACTCTGAAAGCGCTTGCAAGGCGGCCTGTCTACGCCCTGCACTTCCAGCAGCATAGCCTCGCGCTGCAACTACCACGCACCAATGCGGAAACCTGTCTTCCACCCACTGAAACTGTTCCAGAGCCTCGTCTAACAATCCCAGTGCTTGGTACGTCCGGCCTAGCCACAAGTATGCTGGGGCGAAATCCGGGTTCATCTCCAAAGTTACCAAAAAGTGCTTTGCGGCATCTTGGTGCTCGCCTGCATGGTAGTGGTGGAAGGCGAAGGTGGAATTGATCGCGACGGACAGCGGATCGAGACGGTGAGCGAGTTGTATCTCACGCATTGCCTCTGCCCTTCGGCCGGTTATTAGAAGGAAGACGCTGTACCATTCATGGCTAACTGGGTAATGCGGATCGACAGCAACCGCCTGCTGGAATTCAGTTTCAGCCCCGGCCCAATCCCAATCGTAGTAGAGCTTGACGAAGGCCAAAGACGCGTGCGGCTCGGCGATGTTTGAATCAAGCTCGATGGCCTTGATTGCATGCCTCCTGGCTGCAGGGAAAGCCTCCGCCGGAGGCATCTGGCTAGCCTTGCCTAGGGACACATAACAGTCCGCCAGGCCAGAATGAGCAGCTGCCAGGCCCGGATCGAGCGATAGCGCTTCTTGGAAGTGCTCAATAGCCCGACGCATCCCCGACCCGGATCTTTGGGCCCACCCGTGGCGCCCGCGTAGGTAGGCATGTAGGGCATCAGAGCGCGTGGTCATCGGCCTTGCCAACCGGGCCTCTTCCTGTTGCTCCCGCACTGTGGGATGCACGAACATGTAGCCCCTGCGTAACACCGTACGGATGTAGCGCTGGTCCGTGTCCTTTAAAGCATGGCGGACATCCCGCACACATTGAGCCAATGCATCGTCATTCACGATCACATTCGACCAAACCTCGGCGACTAGCTCATCCTTGGTGAGCAATCGCCCCGCGTGGCGAAGCAGGATGAGGAGCGTCTCGAATGCCTTCGGCCTCAGCTCGATCTGCTGATCCCCGCGCATCAACACCATTTTGCCGGTATCGAGCTCGAATGGCCCAAACCGATATCGCTCGATAGGCTGCATCTCGTCAGCCTCCATCTGGAGGAGCCGTAATTGTAGCGCCGTTCTAGCCAAAATGCAGCGCAATTACAGGCAATCGATTTGAACGAAGTTCAAGCTCTCCGCACGGCGACGCCTGCCGCCTCGGAGGAACCCTTTATGATTGTGCTCGGAACAAACGCCCTGCGGCTTGCAGTGCTTCTTCTCGCCTTTGAGGGCGCGGCAGCACTTCCGGTCCTGGCCGACAATGTTGCCAGTTCTACTGATCGCGACGTCAACGCGGCCCTGGCGGGCCACATAGCCGAAGTTGTTCAAACGGACCGCTATTCCACGTGTTTGGTCGGGCTGTCGGATACCACCGGCGCTATAGACTGTGAGGTGAACACCGAATTGAGCCGTGCGCGCCGCCGGGGAGGCGATTGTGCTTTCGGTCGTGAGCCGCAGATACCCTGTTGCAACGGGGGTCTCGGGGTGGTCTCCCCCTGATAGCAGCATAGGAGTGGGCCGCGGACAGCGCGCAATGTGCCACCAATGAAGTCGTGCTGAATGAAGTGATCCGCGGTAGGGCCGGCGCAGCAACCCTGATCATCGGAATCGCTACTCCGGAAGGGGCGCGGAAAAAGCCAGTGACAGATTTGGCGTCAAGCGACCAACCGCCCCGCCGTTGCGGCTCCCCAAAAACTGGCCATCCGCTGGGTGTTCAACCGCGACACGACGGCGCCGTCGAGTTGGTGCCGGTTGTGGTGAGCTGCGTCTCCCCCGAGATTGATGCGACAGACCGTCATTACAGCCAACCCTTTCGCTTGAAATACAGGAAGGGCAAGAAAGCCGAGAGCACCATAACACCAAGCGCCCATGGGTAGCCCCCAAGAACCAGCTGAGCTCCGGCATGAAGTCGAAATTCATTCCATAAATCGAAGCGACCAACGTTGGCGGCAGAAAGACCACCGCGGCAACGGAGAAGATCTTGATGATTTGGTTCTGTTCCAGATTGATCAGGCCGAGAGTTGCGTTCAGCAGGAAATCCAGACGCCCCGACAGCGCCCTGGCATGATCCCCCAGTGAAGTGGCGTCCCGCTGGATGATGCGCACGAGTTGCTTTGTGGTTCGGTCGCCGTCGCCCGAGTCCTGGCTGGCCGAATAATAGGCGACGAGGCGGGACGTGCTAACAAGGCTCTCCTGAACCATCGTGAGCATCTCACCTTTATGCCCGACCTGGGCAATCAGGGCCTCGAGGTTGCGCGTTTTCTTGTCTGCCTTCTCACGCCCCTTCTTGAACACCTCCCGCGACATCAGGTCCATATCGTTGCCTATCCGCTCTAGAGCATCCGCAGTGCGGTCGATCATGGCCTCAATCAGTCCCAGCATGACTTGCTCGCCGTTCTGGTGCGGCAAACCACCAGGACGCTGGGCTCGAGATAGATAAGCGAGAAAGGGTTTGGGTTCGACGTATCGGACCGTCACCAAGGACCTCCCCTTCAAGATGAAGGTCACAGGCGTCTTGATGGGGCTGTCGGTGTCCAAATGGGCCAGTGCCGTCAAGGTCATGAAGACGGCATCCTCCTCAGCATAGAGGCGGGCAGACAACTCGATTTCCTCCATCTCTGCCTTGGTCGGCAGCGTGACGGAAACACCCTGTTCGACCTCGCGCACCTCGGCGTCGGATGGTGCAATCAGGTCAAGCCAGATTGGTGGGTCGGCAGGTAGGTATGTGTTTACGGGCACGAGTTTGTTGCCGTTACGCGAATACATGCGCAGCATCTTCTGGCTCCTGGCGATGGACCGATGACACGCCAGTGCTGATGCATGATCAGACCGACGTCACCGGGTCGGACGACTTCGAGAGTCGGGACTCATGGGCGGTAGCATCCAGTGTGCTGCTCAAAAATCACGTCCGAGATGCCTCTGGTCGGTGATGCTGTCAAGGATGAAGTGCCCAACATCGCAGCTGCCGTGAACCTTGCCTGCGCCGGAACGCCCTACCTTGGCCGCCGACGAGCTCTTAGCCCTTTTCGCTCCCGAACTCGCCCAGGTGGCGGCATGAACTGAACCCAAGGAGGGGGAAAACGCTGTGATGCCGATGACCCCGGTGGAAACGGATTGGAAACCTGGCCACCCGATCGTGTGCTCGGGCGAGTGGGAAGGAGAGCTTTGAGTATCATGGCCAGATCGTCTCCGTGTCGGAGCGCCGTCCCTGAACTTCACCCACTGGAGAAGGGTGAAAGGCCGAGAACTATCATCTGATGACCTACAGTCAGTCACCGACAGGCGCTGACACGAAGATCTCGCTGGCCCAATCGAATATCGAACCGTAGCCCGAGTTAAGCGACAACACGAAAGCAAAGTCCGCCAGGACTTTCCAGATGATGCTGGATGCCCGAAGCAGGTTTCCGAGAAGCCTTGGCCACAAAGGGAAAGCCGCCTGCGGTGGGGGGCGCACCGTCTGCGGCTTTCGAGACCAGCGTCTTGGGGCGCTGCTTACCCGGGATAATACATTAGGACCGTATTGGTTCCGATCGCAGAAGCTGACGGGGCCTCCTCCCAAACGCCCCGCCAGCCGGCGATGGCCTATCCTTGGCGCGGGTCGAACCGCGGTCCAAATCGCATTCCGGGGCGGGAAGGATCGTTTCCCGTAATCCGACATTGCCTTTCCCCTGCCGAGTGTATGCTCCGCGTGTGAGCACCAATGCGGCGTTGGCTTACTGCTCGAAGACGAGCCCCTGATTTTGATGGAACTTGAGCAAACGCTCCAAGGTGCAGGATTTGACGTGAATGCGGTCACATCCTCCTAGGATTACAGTGGCTTATCCAACGTCCCCCTCGGCGTTTGGCTTCATCAATCCTTGTCGATGACTCGCAACCGATTCAAAAGCCGCGCATTCTCGACTCCCGATGTACCCGAGTGAGACATGGAGGCCGTAGAGGCCCCACCCCGCAAGAAGCGGTCACCCCGCAGGGACTCGGAATCTACCCCTAGCTATCCCCTCCCATCCTTCCGCCCATTCCAGCTCTGCTCGCTCACGGACACGATCCCCAAGGGCGGGAGGTGGCTGTTCGAGATGAAGTTCGACGGTTATCGGGCTGAGATCGCGATCTCAGGCTCCGAGGTCGTCGTCTACACCCGCAACGGCCACGACTGGACGCAACAGTTCAAAGTGATCGTTCCGGATCTGAAGACGCTGACGAAAGGCTCGGTCCTGCTGGACGGCGAGATCGTCGCCATCGACAAGGCGGGCCGTACGAATTTTTCCATGCTGAAGACCGGTATCGGCGCCGGCATCCCGCTTAAGTTCTACGCCTTCGACATCTTCGAGCGCGATGGCCAGGACCTGACGGGCCTGCCGCTGCTCGAACGCAAGGCCATTCTCGAGGAGCTGATTGGAGCGCGCGATCCGGGCGACAGCCTGCAGTACAGCCAACACGTCGCAGACAACGGCAAGCAGGTGTTCGATGCCATGTGTGCCGGCGGCCATGAGGGCGTCATCGCCAAGCGTGCGGACAGGCCCTACATCGGCGAGCGGACCACGACCTGGCTGAAGATAAAGTGCACCAAGCGTCAGGAGTTCGTCATTGGCGGCTGGCGCCCGAGCGACAACGGACGCGGAATGGCCAGCCTAATCCTCGGGACCTACGAAGGCGGTAAGTTCATCTACCGCGGTCGCGTTGGCACCGGCTTCAGCGATGCCATGCGCGACAAGATACTTAAGCAGATGAGTCGCGCCGCATTGAGAAGTCGGCCTTTATCTCAGTGCCGAAGGATATCGCCCCCAAGGCGATGTGGGTCCGACCCGAACTGGTGGCAGAAGTGGCCTATGCCGAGATCACCCCTGATGGCAGCGTCCGCCACGCCAGCTTCCAAGGAATGCGCGCGGACAAGAAGGCGTCCCAGGTCGTGCTCGAGACGCTGGTGGATGTCGGCAGCGCACTAGACCCGGCCACGGGGAACGAGATCGCAGGGGCGGTTGGTGTGAAGCTCTCGCACCCGGACAAGACCATGTATCCAAACACGCCGATAACCAAGGCGCACCTGGCTGCCTACTACGCTGCCGTCGCCAACCGGATGCTGCCGCACATCAAGGATCGGCCGCTCTCGTTGGTCCGGGACACCGACAACGACCTGCAGAAGACTTTCTTCCAGAAGCACGCGTTGCCGGGCATGCCGAGGACCCTAAAATCCGGTCAGCTCACCAAGATCAAGGGCACCGAGAGCCGCATCCTCTGGATCGAAGACCTGGCCGGCTTGATCGGCGGCGTGCAGATGAACACGCTGGAATTCCACGTCTGGGGATCCGATCGACACACGCCCGATCTACCGGAGCGGCTGGTGTTCGATATCGATCCGGACGAAGGCCTGGACTTCGAACACGTCAAGCAGGCTGCCGTCGACATCAGGGACATCCTCGGGGCTATCGGCCTGCAGTCGTGGCCGCTCGTCTCGGGTGGCAAGGGAGTCCACGTGGTCGTGCCGCTTTTGCCGGAGGCTGATTGGATCGCCGTGAAGGACTTTTGCCGGGACTTCGCCGAACTGCTGGCGAAGACGGAGCCGCAACGCTTCATAGCCAACATGAGCAAGGCGAGGCGCAAGGGCCGGATTTTCCTCGACTACCTGCGCAACGGCCAGGGCTCGACGGCCATCTGTCCATGGTCGACCCGGGCCCGAGCGGGCGGCACCGTGGCCGTACCTGTAACTTGGGAGGAGCTGGACGGCATGGATCGCGCCAACTGCTTCGACATATTCGCTGCTGCCGCAAAGGCGCAGGGGCCGGACGCCTGGGAGGGATACTTCCAGGCGCAGCAGACGTTGACAGACCAGATGCAAGCGGTCGTGAAGCGTTGACGGCTGGAGAAAGAGATGACGATCCCGAGCATGCCCACTGCGGCCGATCTTGTCGAGGAAACCGTCAGGATCTTGCAACGGGGTCTGCCCGGCGGCGACCTGGACGACCGCAGAGTGGTAACGGAACTGTGGGGATTGCTCGATACGACCCATGCCCGAAGCATCTACCGGCCCGACTTACCCGAGCCCGACATCGTTGAAGCCGCGAACGACGACGAGGCCTAAGCTCCTAGACGTCCGCTTCATCGGGTCGCGATGGCAAGAATGGTCCGAATGGGGGGTGGTATTCGGACCGTAGGCTTTCGGGACCAAGTAGCTGTTTGCTGCCTTTCGCCGATGACAAAAGACAAAGTTGACGAAGCGCAGGTTCGGACCTAATACTTGTCGCATGATTATTGACCTCGGGTTCTTCGTAGTATGTGGGCGCATGGGCAAGGCAGCGTAGCTGTCAGCGAAAGCACCCAACCCATGCGCTGTAATTTCAGCCCCCAAGCGGGGCTTTTTTATTGCCCGTCCACTCTGCAAGCTTAACGGTCATTATCGTGCGAACTGCATCATCCAAACCTCGTCTTTGGACGCTGATCCTGTTGTTAGCGCTCGCCATTCCCGATCAGCTTCTTTCTGCCATCGCTGCCAGGGATGGCCGCCGAGTTCGGTGTTACCTATGGGGTCATGGGTCTTTCCTTAGTGGTCTACGCTGGAGTGTCAGCCTGCCTTCAACTGGTTCTTGGTCCCCTTTCTGACCGGTTCGGGCGCCGGCCGGTGATCCTTTGGGCGCTGACGATCTGCATCGTGGCGACGATCGGCTGCGCCATGGCGCCCGATGCGGGGACCTTCCTCGCCTGCCGAATGGTCCAGGCTATAATCGCCCCAACATATGCGGTGTCGCTTGCCGTGATCCGCGATACCACCAGCAGGGAGCAGGCAGCAGGTCAGTTCAGCTATTTGGCCATGGCGTGGGCCATAGCGCCTATGCTCGGGCCAACATTTGGCGGACTACTCGATCAGGTACTCGGTTGGAGAGCCAGCTTCTACGTCCTGGCATTCTTCGGGGCTGCGGTTCTGGTCTTGTGCTGGACCGATCTGAACGAAACCAACCGCACGCCATCAAGCACGATAGCCGAACAGTATCGGGCCTATCCTGAACTCCTAGGCTCGAAGCGCTTCTGGGCATACTGCGTCTGCATGGCCTTCTCGGTTGGTACCTTTTACGCATTTCTAGCCGGTGCCCCGCTCGCTGCCTCGGGCTTGAATCTATCACCAGCAATCCTCGGTCTGTATATGGGTTCAATCACAGGCGGCTTCATGGCTGGCAGCTTTCTAGCCGGGCGGCTTGCCGGCAGGTTGCCGGTGACCACAATGTTGGTTGTTGGACGGCTTGTGGCCTGCGGCGGGCTTTTGTTCGGCCTCGTCCTATACGCTGTCAGCATCGATCATGTGCTGGCATTGTTCGGCCCCTGCCTGTTCGTTGGCGTGTCGAACGGCCTAACGCAGCCGAGCGCCAACGCTGGAGCGATTTCAGTTCGCGCAACCCACACGGGAAGTGCCGCCGGTCTGGACGGTGCGATTACGGTCGCAGGGGCCTCCCTCATGGCAGCAGTCACGGGTGCCGTTTTAACGGTCGAGAATGCCCGGTCTGGCCTATTGTTCGTCATGCTGGTTTCTGCCGTTGTCGCCCTGGGCGCGGCCCTGATCGCCCGTCATCTCGAAAGCACTGCGCCCAGAACAACATAATCGGGGGAGTGCGCCCATGTGCGTCCAGTCCTCTGCCCATCCTGTCGCATCGGTGCTTGGCGTAGTTGTTCATGACAACCACGTGCTTCTTGTTCGGCGGATCAATCCCCCTGATGCTGGAAAATGGGGCTATCCGGGCGGGTGGATTGATCCAGGCGAGACCATGGCGCATGCGGATGTGAAGCTTTTCGAGGAAACAGCAGTGCGGATAGAAGCTCGATCTGTGTTCAATGCGCTGGAGGCATCGGTCCACATGGCATGGAGCACAACGGCAAGTTTACGGGCTACGGCGACCAGCGCGCGTTTGCGGCCCTTCCTGCGGGCCAGCCGGGCGCCAAAGCTGCGCAGAGACGAAGGTTGACCTCGGCCGTTCATGATGGTGTTGGCCGCCATGAACAACGCCGATCGGACATCGCCGGCCTTGGATATGTGGCCCGGATTGTCCTTTTCGCCAGACTGGTAGCGCTTGGGGGTGAGACCAAAATGGGCAGCTACTGTCTTCGAGCGGCGGAAGCGCTTGGGGTCATCCACTGCGGCCTTGAAGGTCAGTACGGCGATAAAACCAATCCCTGGCCCGGACATGAGCAACTGACAAATCGGAGCCCGAGCTAGCGGCCTCCATGGTCTTCTTGCCGAGCATGCGCTCGAGATCGCACGCGCTTCTCCAGCTCGCGAACCTGGGAGGCGCCAACAACATCTTCATCAGCCTGAACGGCCGCGTGGCCCCCTTCGAGCATGCGGCGCTTCCAGGCAAAGAGTTGGGAGGGGGAAATGCCGGCGCGGCGTGCCACGTAGGAAACGCTCATGCCCGGCTGCATGGCTTCCTCCACCAATCGAACCTTCTCGGCCACTGACCAGCGCCGGCGGCCCTGCACGGAGGTGATGACTTAGACCCGTCGGAACGGCTCCTCGGGACTCTTGGACATAGTCGTACTCATAGGCGCATGCCTATGCCTTATCGTCTCTGCCGCCTGTCCGGTCAAAACGGGGTGCGGTCCACATCCCGCCAACACCGCGATTGGCGACTTTGGGACTAGACGATGCGCTGCTCCAACAATGATCGCGCCGTCGCGGCAATCGCCTGTTCAGCGGCAATCAACGGGCGACCGAGCAGTGCAACGCTGGCCGAGGAATCCAGCTGCTTAAGTACCCCGAGTTCATTAAGAACCCCGCGGACGTCCGGGTCGAAGAGGCTGTAAGCGCGCACCGCCCAATCGGGCATTACTCGGCGCGGCACCCTGGCGGCCTGCGCAGGTGGCAAGGCCGCGCGGGCTTCGCCGGCAACCTCGGGCATAAACATCGCGCGTTCGCCCATCGGGAAACGCCGGCCGGCCGCCTGTGGATCGGTCATGGCCCGGACATGACCCGCCGCCACGTCCTGCACGTCAACGATGACGAATGGTATGCGTGGAATTGCCGGTACGCTGCCATTCAGCAGGCGGACCAGCATGCCGGCCGAAGTGCCTGGGTCGTCATCGAGCAACGGCCCAAGGATGGCGCTGGGATTGATGGTTGAGAGGCGTTTCTCCTGGCCGGCGGCGCGCATGATATCCCAGGCGCGGCGCTCGGCTCGGGTCTTGGATTCGATATAGGCGTTGATGTCTCGTCCATTGAGGTCCGTCCAGTCATCGGCGGTGAACGGCGTAGTGCGGGTCTTGTCGTGGCCGTAGGCGAGGGCGGCCATCGAGGAGGTCAGCACGATATGCTCGACGTCTGTGGCCAGCGCCGCGTTGAGCGCACGTTCCGTGCCCTCGACGGCGGGGCGGATCAACTCCATCTTGTCGGCCGGCATGGTGATCACGAAGGGTGAGGCCGTGTGCTGCAAATAGCGGCAACCATCCATGGCCTCTCGCCAGCCCGCGTCAGCGAGCAGATCCAGCGCAACGAACTCGAGTCGCGAGACATCGGCGCCGTGGCGGATGAGGGTAGCGCGCACCTTGTCGGCCTTTGCCAGATTGCGCACACTGCCCCGGACGGTGTAGCCAGCCTCAAGCAATTGCAGGGCGATGTGGCCGCCCAGAAAGCCGGAGATGCCGGTGAGCAGGACGCGGTCAGAAGTCGCATAGGACATAAGTGGTCTCCCGTTAGAATGAACGATATATACGAACATCGTTCAATTAGTTCAACCAATTGGAGTGAGATTTGTCGGGAACAGCGAATAAGTCCGCGGCTAGACGCACACAAATTCTGGACGCGGCGCAAAACCTATTCCTGCGCAATGGCTTGCGCGGAACCACCATGGAGGCGATTGCGCGGGACGCGCGCATCGCCAAGCCGACGCTTTATGCGCATTTTCCTGACAAGGACGCCGTGTTCCTGGCTATTTTGGAGCAATTGCTGGCCGCCAAGATCGCGGCCTTCGATGCCGGTCTTAATAGTGACGGCCCGGTTGAGGCCCGTATCGGCGCGGCGCTGGCAGCCGAGTTCGCCGTTATTGCCGCAGCTCTTGCTGGCTCGCCCCATGCCAACGAGTTGTTTGCTGCACATCGGCAGGGCGCCGAGCTGTTTCGGCTGTCCGACGAGCGCGTGGCGAAGCGGTTGCAGGCGGAACTGGCCGGTGCAGGCGTTGCCGAAGCCGAGGCGCTGGCGCGGCTGCTGCTCGATGCCGCGTTCGGACTGGCGCAGAAGGCCATCGCTCGCGCCGATCTGGGCGCCGATATCCGCCTGCTGGCGACGCGGCTTATCGGCCCGGCTTTGCCGCGGTGAGTGGTCATACCATCGCCGAGGCTCCGGCTTTCTTGCTCTCAACACCGCGTCGATCAATTTCATGCAAGCAAATGCATCCCCGATGCCCCCAGGGCAGGGATGTGTGCCAAGCACGACAAGCGCGAAGGCTTCGGCCCGTTCGGCATACTGATCGACGGCTGGCAGGACTTCGCGGCGGGTCAGCGAGCCGTTCAAGGCGCGCTGGTGTCGATGGTGGTGGTGATGTCGACGCTAAAGCGGGCCTTCTTGTGGTGATGTCGGACCGCCTGGACGCCCGGCGCTGTTGCAACATGGGTTTGCCGGTGCCAGGACCACCGATCAGCACCACGCTGTCAGCGCCTTCGACGTACGTGCTGCGATGGAGTTGCTGGACTGAGGCCTCATTGATCTTGTTGGACCCCCCTTGGGGGTCGGTAGTAGCCCTCCATACCGCATATTATGCGAACTGGACTGGTGTCCCAAATTTGCCGGTCGTGAGTGCTGCCCTCGTGGGCAGCGGTCAAGTCTCCGGAATTTCTATAAGGCCCACTTTGGCACCAAGTCTGGCGCAACGGGTTGCATTTTGGACCGAAGATGCGCGGCCGAAATACCCCCCAACGGAGCTCTGACGCCTACGCACAGCTTGCGTCTCATATGACAGAATGATCAAGGTTGAGATCTAAGCCGTTACAATAGCTGCGGAATTTGGCGCGCCGGTCAGGATAGAACTGCGAACACCTACTCTATTGAAATCAAAAGGTAAATTCACTTCCCCGCTTCGCAACCGCAACCGCAACCGCAACCGCAACCGCAACCGCAACCGCAACCGACCCGGCTCTCGTCGTTTGTCGGCCACGATATGAGGACGAATGGGACTGACGCCGTCTCTCACCCGATGCTCTCGTAGCGACCAATACGCCTCACTAAGGCGCCGCCCCTTATAATCCGGCAGTCAGCGCCAGTGTGCGCTTGGAGCCGGTAGCGGGAATCGAAACGGGGCAATAAGTGCAATCGATTCAGAGACTTATTCTGCCCCTTAATTCCCTGTGTAACACACAATGAAGCCCATTTTGTAGCACATATGGTCTGCCCAACTTTCGGGATTAGGCTTGCTCGGTCGCTAGGGCGCCCACGGTCGGTTGCCAAAAACGTTGCCGCTCGGGCTGAGTATGTGACTTGCTTCCCGACTTAATGGCAACTGCTGAGATGGCAAGGCTATTCGCTCCATCCAAGAACAGAACTGCACGATACGATTGCATGGAAACACAGGCGGCGTCGGTGTTCGAGCGCTAGCATGGTGACGCTTCTCTTTTGACTAACCGAAATCAGTGTGCCCCTGTCAAATGGCGCGAAAAACGCACCCACATTAGATGGGATCCTAGGTCAGCAATAATCGTCGTAAAACTCAGTAGCCCAACTCCTTGTTCACCTCGCCTTGGAGTTTCGCTCCGTTGCGATATCTGTCCAAGTTGTCCCACAAAAAGGCATTGGCTCGATTACGGGTCTGCTGCGAGCTGCCCGAGATATGAGGGGATACGCGAACCTTGGGGTGGGTAAAGAGCCAGTGTCCATCCGGCAAGGGTTCGGGGTCGGTGACGTCAAGGGTTACGCCGCCGAGATGGCTGTCCAGAGCGGCTCTCAGGGCCTCTGTATCTATCAGCGCGCCACGGCCAACATTGATGAGGTGGGCGCCCGACTTCATCAAGTTCAGCGCCGCCGCGTCGATCATACCACGCGTTTCCGCGGTTAGCGGCGCGCTGAGCACCACTTGATCGGCAGTCTGCAACAGAGCCTCCAGCGGCATTGCGGTGACACCATCAAAGCCCAGCGGTCCGGGCGAGCGACGAGTCCCGACGACAGTCATGTCGAAGGCCAGCGCACGCTGGGCGATAGCCTTCCCTATCTCACCAAATCCAACAATGCCCAGGGTCTGGCCGGACAAGTCCGCGAGTTGGTGGTTGCGCCAGCCTCGGCCATCGACGGCCCAAATGGCGGGCATGCGTTTGACAAAGCTCAGCATGGCAGCCAGTGCGTATTCGCTGATCGGCACAGCATAGCCGCCCCGGTTTACAGTGACCCTTGGAACCTCGAAAATCCAGATGGGATACTTGTCGATACCGGTCGAGCGGAGATGGACCCATTTAAGGTTGAACGGCCACCCCGGTGGCGCCGGCATTGCCTGGTGCAGGCCAATCGACGCACTGTTTTGATTGATCAGGAGCACTTCGGCATCGCGGGGGACCGCCCAGGCAGTCTCTGGCGTCGTGCCCAGTGCCACTAAGATTACGTCGTCAGGGAGCCCGTCGGCTAGAGAGCTGGCCAGCTTGTCATCGTATTGATGACAGACGACAAGACTCATGCTGCGCTCCGCGGATTGACCAGGATTCGGCCTTTTACCTGCCCTGCTAGGATCTGCTCGGCCGCTGCCGGGAGTCGGTCAAGGTCCACCTCTGTCAGCATGTCCGAATAGGCCGCGCGGTCGAATTCTCCGACAATACGCGACCACGCGGAGACGCGCTGGGCATAGGGCTGCATCACGCTGTCCACGCCCAGTAACGAGACGCCACGCAGGATGAAGGGCAGAACATTGGTATCGAGCCCGATTCCGCTGGCGTTGCCGACGGCAGCAACTGCGCCGCCATACTTGATCTGCTTGAGCAGTTTGCCCAGGATTTTGCCGCCGACGCTATCCACAGCCCCGGCCCACTGCGCCGTTTCAAGCACCTTGTCTGGCTCTGCAAGAAAGGCATCGCGCTCGATAATTCTGCGTGCGCCTAGTCCCTTGAGCGCATCCGCATGCTCGGGCCGGCCGGACAGAGCCACCACTTCAAATCCCGAGCGAGCCAGCAGCGAGACAGCGATCGAACCAACTCCGCCGGCTGCTCCGGTCACCAGAACTTCGCCGCTAGCCGGCGTCACGCCCGCAGCTTCGAGTCGGATGACGCACAGCATGGCGGTGATCCCTGCCGTACCCACGATCATGGCATCACGGGTTGATAGCCCCTCGGGCAGCGGCACCAGCCAGTCGGCCTTAACGCGCGCGCTTTCCGCATATCCGCCCCAGTGCACTTCGCCCACGCGCCAGCCAGTCAGAACCACCTGGTCGCCGGGGCGGTAGCGCGCATCGGCGCTATCCCTCACCGTGCCGGCGAAATCGACGCCCGCCACGTGTGGGTAATTGCGTACGAGACCGCCCGCGCCAGTGAGGCAGAGGCCGTCCTTGTAATTGAGCCCAGCCCAATCCACATCGACCGTCACGTCGCCGTCGGGCATGCGGTCGTCCTCAAGCAGGTGCACCGCGGAGTAAACTTTCCCCGATGCATCCTTGTCAGTCACCAGCGCACGAAAACTCATCTGTTCTGCCTCTTGTCATTCCGGCGGCACGATGTGGACGTCTGGTCTAGACCGTCCAGTCGCTACCCCAGACTTGCACCACATGCCCCTCGGACACGGTGCGATATTCGCGTTTGGGCTGCTCGTAATCGGCAGCGCGGATCGGGCTACGGATTTCGTCATTGCTGATGGGGCGCACCTCCAGCCGACGCGCCGGATCGGGAATGGGAACGGCCGCCATCAGTCGCTTGGTGTAGGGGTGCTGGGGATCTCCGAACACTGCCTTGACCGGTCCGATTTCGACGATTTCGCCAAGATACATCACCGCGACCTGGTGGCTGATGCGCTCGACCACGGCCATATCATGGGAGATGAAGAGATAGGCGAGGCCAAACTTTTCCTGCAGGTCGAGCATCAGGTTTACCACCTGCGCCTTGATCGATACGTCAAGCGCTGAAACCGACTCGTCGGCAACGATGATCTTGGGCTCAAGCGAAAGCGCGCGGGCAATGCAGATACGCTGACGCTGCCCGCCGGAAAACTGCTGCGGGTAACGGTTGGCCATTTCAGGCGACAGACCCACCTGCCCCAGCAAATCCATTGCCTTTTGCCTTGCTTGTGCCCTGGTCCCCAACTTGTGCGTCAGATAGGGCTCGGCGATGGCTTCTCCCACGGTGATGCGGGGGTTGAGGCTGGCATAGGGATCCTGAAAGATCATCTGGATATGCCGGCGCATGTCGCGCATGCGCTCCTTATCCAGTGCAAGGATGTCTGTGCCGTCGATGGCGATTTCTCCGCTCTGCGGCTCGACGAGGCGCATGAGGGTCCGGCCCGTCGTGGATTTGCCGCAGCCGGATTCCCCAACCAGCGAGAGGGTCTCGCCCGGGCGCAACTCAAAGCTCACATTCTCCACGGCATGTACCCGGCCGCGCGGACCAGAAAAGAAGCCGCCAGGCAGATCAAAGCGCTTGACCAGGTTTTTCACGCGGAGCACGGGCTCGGCCGCGTGCCGGATCGTGTCGGGGCGTAGTTTGCCCGAGATGATCTGGCCGCTTTCGCGGTCGAGCGTTGGAAAATGCTGAGGCTGACCATTGCCGCTGGCTGTCCCCAGCCGCGGCACAGCCGCAATCAATGCCTTGGTATAAGGATGGCGCGCCCGCGCGAAGATGGCGTCCGTGCTGTCGGCCTCGACAGCCTCACCTTGCAACATCACCACGGTGCGGTCGGCGATTTCGGCCACCACGCCCATGTCATGGGTGATGAACAGCACGCCCATCCCCTCTTCCTGCTGCAGTTGCTTGATCAATTGCAGGATCTGGGCCTGGATGGTCACGTCGAGCGCCGTTGTCGGCTCGTCGGCGATCAGCAGCTTCGGTTTGCAGGCCAAGGCCATTGCGATCATCACGCGCTGTCGCATGCCCCCCGAAAGCGAATGTGGAAAGTCGTTGAGCCGAGACTTGGCAGCGGGCATCCGCACGCGGTCAAGCAAGCGCTCGGCCTCCTTCATCGCCTCGTTGTTGCTCATCAGGCCATGGATGGTCAGCACTTCGGCGATCTGCGCGCCAATCGTGGCAAGCGGATTAAGGCTAGTCATCGCCTCCTGGAAGATCATGCCCATTTGCCGGCCGCGCACGTCGCGCATCTCGGCCCTGTTGAGCTTCAGCAGCTCGCGCCCGCTTAGCTTCACGGAGCCTTCGACCCGGCTCATTTCCGGATCGAGCAGACGCATGATCGACAAGGCCGTCACCGACTTGCCGGAGCCCGATTCCCCGACCACGGCCAGGGTTTCCTGCGCGGCGATGTCGAAACTGATGCCCTTGACGATTTCCACCCAGCCATTGGGTGTACGGAAGGCGGTCTTGAGGTTGCGGACGGCGAGGACGTTCTCGCCGCCTTCATTGGGAACGATACGTTCCGCAGTTGCGATGCCCATGGCGGTCATATCGATCTCCTAGCGGGCAGTGGACGGGTCGAGCGCATCGCGCACAGCATCACCGACGAGGTTGAAGGCCAGCACCACAATGGTGATGGCAGCGCCCGCCCCGATGATCGGCCAAGGCGACCCGAAGAGGCTGTTGAGCCCGTCACGAATGATATTGCCCCAGCTCGGATTGGGCGCTTGGGTTCCAATGCCAAGGAAGCTGAGGGAGGCTTCGAGGCGGATGGCCGAGGCAACCCACAACGTCATCAGCGCCACGATTGGCGCCATGATATTGGGAACGATGTGACGCAGGATGATGATCGGCGTGCGCACCCCCACCGCGATCGCCGCCTCCACATAGGGCTCCTGCTTCACCGACAGGGTCTGGGCCCGGGCGACGCGGGCAAAGCCGGGTATGAACGCAACGGTGATGACGGCGATGATGTTCCAGAAGCCGCCGCCCAGAACCGCGGCGATCAGGATGGCCAGCAGCAGTTCGGGGAAGGCGAGCAGTAGGTCCACCACCCGCGAGATGATGCGGTCGGTGTAACCGCCGAAATAGCCGGCGACCACGCCCAGCAGCGTTCCAAAGATGGCAGCGAGCACCGGCGAAATAAAGCCGAACAGCAATGAGTTGCGCGCCCCGTAAATCATGCGGCTTAACACGTCGCGGCCGAACTGGTCGGTGCCCAGCCAGTTTTCCCAGCTTGGCAGCTTATTGATCTTGAGCATGGATTGGGCCAACGGATCGTAGGGCGCCAGCCATGGCGCCAGCGCGGCGACAACAACGAAGATGGCGATCATCACCGTTGCCGCAATAACGGTCGGGCTACGGAAGAGTATCCTGCGAACGGTGTCGAAAGGACCGGGCGCGGGCGGAAGGGCGGAGATGCCTTCTGAGATCGTGGTCATTTACTGCACCTTCACGCGAGGATCGACGACGACATAGACCAAGTCCATCAGCAGGTTTATCAGCACCACGAACATGGCGAAGACCAGCACCCCACCCTGGATGACGGCATAGTCGCGCTCGGCGATGGCGCTGATCAGCAGACGCCCAATGCCGGGCCGGTTGAACACCAACTCGATCGCAACCGAGCCGGAAAGCGTCGACAGCAGGCTGAGCCCCAAGCCAGTGGTGATCGGCAGCAGCGCATTGCGCAGGCCGTGCCGGTAGATCACCCTGTTTTCCCTGGCGCCTTTGGCGCGGGCGGTGCGGATATAGTCCTTGCCGAACACCTCAAGTAGGCTGGTCCGTGTCAGCCGCCCGAGGAAGGCCGCCTTGACGAAGGCCAGCGTCAGCGCCGGAAGGAACACATGGTAGAGCCGGTCAACGAACCCCTCGCCGGCGCCGTTGATGGGGAACCAACCCAGGTTCAGCGAGAAGGTGATCAGTAGCAGCGCGCCAAGGTAGAAATCGGGTATGGCATAGCCGATCAGAGAGAACACGCGCACGCCGTTATCGGGCAGCTTGTTGCGGTTGGTCGCGGCGATAACTCCCAGCGGAATGCCGGCGACGATGCCCATCGCCATCGCGACGAGTGTCAGCTCGATCGTGTAAGGCAGGTTCTGCGCGATCAGGGTGATGACCGGCGTGTTCTTGAGCAGCGAACTGCCCAAGTCGAGCGTGAACACTCCGCCCATGAAATTGAGGTACTGCTGCCAGAGCGGGACGTTGAGGCCCATCCTCTCACGGAACTCGGCGATCTGCTCGGGCAGCGCATTGTCACCCAAGGCCGCCAGAGCCGGATCGCCAGGCAGAATGCGCATGGCGATGAAAACCAGTGTCAGCACGAGCAGGATGGTCGGGATGGCATCGGCCAGCCGCAAGAGAAGATATCGGGCCATTGCTGCACCGCCTTGTGGTTGCGGGCCCCCGCCGAAGCGGGAGCCCGATACAAATCAGACCGTCTTGGTAGCGCGGTGGAAACGCCAACGGGCGTAGCCGCTCTCGACCGGGAAGCCCAGATCGATGCGCGCATTGCGCACCGCGGTAAAGCCCAGCGTGGAAAGGCCGATCAGCGGCAAGTCGGTGAGGACTTTGAGCTCGATCTGCTTGCAGATCTCGACATACTTTTCGTAGTCGGTCGAGGACAGCGCCTCGGCCAGCAGGTCATCGATGCCGGGCATGGCGACGCCATAGTGGCTGTAATTGCCACCCCCCGAACCGTCGGCCTTCACTTCTGACTTGGACGACAGTTGCTGGAAATACAGCTGGGTCGGGATCGGCGGATAGCTCGATGAATGCATGGCGAGCGTATTTTTGTCCGAGCGATTGTCGGCATGGTAGGCCGTGTGGTCGCCGATGATCAGGTTCATATTGAACCCGCCCAGTCGCAGCTGCTCCTGGACGATCAGCATGGTCGAGGAATAATCTTCACGCTGCGAACAATTGCTGTCGAAGCTGATGCCGTCCGGGAAACCAGCTTCGGCCAGCAGCGCCTTGGACTTCTCTGGATCGTACGGATACTGCAGCTCGGGGGGCAGATCTTCGATTGCGAAACCCGCCGGGAAGAACGATGGCTGGAGGCCCGCCATCGTGCCACCCATCGGAGCCAGCGCGCCGGCGACTGCCGGGCGGTCGATAGCATGCATGAGCGCCTGACGGACTAAAAGATTGTCGAATGGCGCGCGTGTCAGGTTGATGTGCAGGGTGTTGAACGAGCCCGGCGTCGTCATGTCGATCTGCAGGGTCGGATCGCGCTGCAGTATCGAGTCGATCCAGCCCGGCGCACGAACGGCTTCGATGATGTCGACGTCGCCGGACAGCAGCGCCAGTGTGCGGGCAGTGGTGTCCGCGATATAGACGCACTCGACATTGGCGATCTTGGCCTTCTCGCCCCAATAGCCTTCGTGGCGCTTGAGCGTGGTGCCCTTTTCGGCATCGAACGTAACCAGTTCATACGGGCCAGTGCCGACTGCGTCGGTGATGAAGGCCTCGGCGCCGATTTCCTCGACGGCCTTCTTGGACACGATCGAGCTGTTGTTGGAGAAGATCGTCGTGCCGAGCAGGTTCACGTCCGGGGACTTGAGGGTGATCACCACCTCGTAGGGGCCGGTGGCGACGACGCTGGCAATGTTGGAGAAAATGGTCTTGTTGGTGCCGTCGTTGATGGCGCGCTCATAGGAGAACACCACGTCTTCCGACGTCATTTCGCCGTAGCCCTTATGGAACTGTACACCTTCGCGCAGCTTGAAGGTCCAGGTAAGCGCGTCTTCCGATGTGCTCCATTCGGTGGCAAGCGTGGGCAGGTATTCCGCCGGCGCCAGTGCGAAGCGGCCATCATCGGGACGTACGAGCTGCTCGTACATCTGCTCTGTCGCCCAGTTGTCCGAGCCCTGGGTGGTCTGGTTCGGATCGGAGTGCCGCGGTCCGTTGGCGGCGATGCCCATGCGGATGGTGTCTGCGTCCTGCGCATGGACGGAGCTGACGCCAACGGCGGTCAACGCCGTGGTCGCGGCAGCGAGTTCCAGGAAGTTACGTCTGTTCAGTGCCATATTAGGGTCCTCTCCCAAAGTTGACTTGTTCTTGTTCGACTGGCCTGGCCTAGCGGCGCCGCTTGTCGAGTTCGGCGTCGATCAGCTCGAGCCCCAGACCGGGACCCGAGGGAATCTGGAATTTGCCATCCACCGGCAGCGGCGGATTGACGAAGGCGGGGTGCATGCGCGTGTCCGGGTCGGCGAATTCGGCCGGCTTGGTCAGGTGCATGATGGTGGCAAGTACATGCAGGTTCGCCATATGCCCGATGGTCGGCTGGGTCTGGTGCGGCACCAGTTCCACGCCGTGCGCGTAGCAGATCGCGGCGCACTGCATAAGGCCGGTAATGCCGCCCATTTTAACGATATCAGGCTGCACCATGCGCACGCCGGCTTCGATGATGTCGACCAAAGCCTGGGTGGTGTAGGTCTGCTCAGCCGCCGAGACCGTGATGTCGAGACGCTGGGCCACTTCGCCCATGGCGCGCACGTCATAATGCTGCACGGGTTCCTCAAACCACATGAAGCCCAGTTCTTCGAGCGCCCGGCCGACCCGGATAGCGCCGCCGACCGAATATTGATTGTTGGCGTCGAAGGCGAGTGGGAAATCGTCACCAACCAGCTTGCGAACGGCCTTGGCCTTGGCGATATCGCCGGGAATGTCAAAGTCCTGGCGGGTGCGATCGCCGTCCCAGCGGATCTTGATGGCGGCGGGCTTCTCGCTCTTCCAGCGGGCCTCCACTGCCCGAACCGTCTCGTCTACCGTACGGCCGGCATTGCCCCCGATCGAGGCGTAAAAGGGCACCTCGGTGCGCCAGGCGCCGCCCAACAATTTGTAGATGGGCAGGTTGAACAGTTTGCCCTTGATATCCCAAAGAGCGACGTCGAGCGCGGCCAGCGCACCGGTCACCGCACCCTCCGGTCCCAGCTTCACATAACGATGCAGCAGCCGGTCATAAATCACCGAATGATCAAGCACATCTGCTCCGACCAGAGAGGCCGCAGCATCCCGCAGCACCCAAAGAGAGTGCTCCCCACCGTGCATGGGCGAAGCCTCGCCATAGCCAACCAGCCCCTCCTCGGTCGTCACCTTGACCAGCGCGCTGCGCCGACCCGGCGGATCGCCCGGATTCCATTCCACCTGGAAGGCATCGATGGCCTTAATTACTGACGCACGGCTCACGCGGATACCTCCTGGGCAAGGGTGATGGTTTGCAGGTGCTGGCGCATGCGCGGATCAAGCGCCGCCGGCCGTTTGGTGGCAGGGTCGAGAAAGACATGCACGAAGTGACCGTCGGCCACCGCCTCGGCCTCGCCATTCACAAAGGCGGCCAGGCCGTAGCGAACCGAGGATGTCCCCATCCGTTCGACCCTCACGCCCATTTCAAGCCGGTCTGAAAATTGCATTTCCCGCAGGAAGCGACAGCCACTCTCGGCCACTACCATCGATATCCCGCCTGCCGCGATGCCGACATCTTCAAGGGTCTTCAGGAAGCGCACGACGGCAGTATCGAAGAACGCGTAATACTGCGCGTTGTTGACGTGACCGAACACATCAATATCGTTCCAGCGCAACGTGATCTCGTGGAACCAGCAATAGTCCTGCCGGCGACCTGCTGGCGACCTTTCCATCACGCACCATGACCGGCGCGCGCTAGCCGCGACTGCTGGAGAGTCGACATCATGTCCTCCTCTGCACATGCCGGTCTGACGCCGACTTTTTCGTGCTTCTGTTCCTTGAGCTTACTCGGATTGAAACCGTATGCAAGGGCTAAACAGTAACATCTGCATCCGTATGCAACCATTTCATCAGGTGCTCGGCGACTGCAACTGTCACCCCGTTTTGATTTACAACAACGACATCGGCGAGTGACCTTCGCTTTGCCTTGTCCACGCTCTTGACGCTGTACGTGGCCGTCACGATGTCGCCGAAGAAAACCGGGGCGGTAAACCGCATCCGGTCGTAGCCGAGCGAAACCGGGATATCTATGTTGCCACGGGCTTGCGCACCCCGGATAGCCATCGTCCCCACGGCTGACATGTAGCCGACCAGCAAGGCACCGTGGGCGATAAGTCGGCCAAAGCTCGACCTCGCCATGAAGTCGGGATCGGTATGAGCCTCGTAGTCATCGCCACTGATGCGGACGAAGTCCCCCACGTCGTCACTCGAGACAGTGAAGGCACGACTAGCGCTCAGCCCCGTCAGTGCCGCGTCTAGTGGATCAACCATAAATCTGCGTCCTTAAAAAACGAGCTGCGACAGTGCTTTCGGCAAACAGGAGTTCCTCGGTCACCAGATAGTGGCGACCTTTGCGCTCGAATGTCTGGATTACATGCCCACCGAACCTTATCTGCTGGCCGGCTCTGACCATGCCGAAATGCTGCGTTTCCGTTGAGACCAGCACGAAGGGTCCAGGCAGTTTCCAAGTGGAATTGGTGTCGCCCATGGCAAGCCGCATCAGCATGCCTGAATGAACGAAGTCTCGATCACGATAAATGGCATGGGTCTCGTCGAAGTCGGCCAGCGAGGACTCGAACATCTCCCGCGTCAGCACTCGCTTGCGACTCCGCAGAGGCAGTCCTGCCTGCAGACCTCCGGCCGCGACTACCACGGGATTATCGAGTGTCGGCAGCAACGGCGCTGCGCTTGCGACAGGCGGTTCCGGATGCCGGTGTGGCATGGCGATCCAACCTTCAGCAACCGTCTCACCTTCCTCGTTCCGTACCACCACCAAGGCCTTGCTCCCATTGCCCTCGTCGAGCAATGGACCTGCCCTGACTGTGATATCCTCGTGATTGTAGACGGGCCGGCGGAAGCGAGCCGACATAGCGCCGTGCGCGGCCCAGTCCTGCCCCCAGGCGTTGATGGCCAGCCGGCTTATATGACCATATATGAAGGCACCCGGCACCAGAGCGGCCTTGTAGCCACGCTCGCGGGCCACGTCGTCGTCGTGGATGGAACCCCGATAATGAGGGGCATGGCCGAGCAGAACATGAACCTTCAACTCAAGCGGGAATGACGTGGACGGGACGCTCATCTACGCCCCCGCCAAGGGGACGGTTCCCATGGCATCGCTTGCCTCTATCGTCGCTATCTCTTGCGGTGTCAGCCCGAGAATAGTTTCCAGCACATGACGGTTGTGACCACCGAACTGGGGCGCCGACCGAACCTGACCGCCGGGCGTTTCGCTGAGATGGATTGGCAGACCGGGATGGCGGTGCCGGCCGGCGTCGGGATGGTCGAGCTCAGTGAAGAAGCCGCGATATTCCAGGTACGGGTCTGTTGCCAAATCCTTTGGTGTCTGCACCGGGGCCGCAGCCACGCCACGCGCCTGGAGCATCTCGGCGACGACATGCTTGTCGCGTGTTCTGGTCCAAGCGGAAATGACTTCGCCGAGGGCCGTCTGGTGTTCGAGCCGTTGTTGCAAAGTCGAAAAACGCGGGTCATCAGCCAATTGCGGCTGCTCCATGATGATGCACAGCTCTTTCCATTGCCCTTCGTCCAGGGCGGCAATCGCGACCCATTGGTCGGTGCCGGCAGCCGGGAAAGCGTCATGGGGAGCCGCGTAAGTAACCCGGTTTCCGTTGGGCAAGGGATCGATACCGGTCTCGGCTGCTGCCAGGATTTCGGCACCAATGAACTGCATCGCGGCTTCGACCTGGGGCACTTCCACATATTGGCCCCTGCCCGTCTGTTGCCGGTAAATCAGCGCGGTCAGGATGGCGGCAGCGGCGTTGAACCCCCCGATGGGGTCGAGATACGACGGGCCGGTGACCTCCGGCTGACCATCGGGATAGCCAATAATGGCCGACATGCCTGCCGCCATTTCCATTGTGGGTCCCAGCGCGGCATAACTTGCCATCGGCCCGGTGACACCGAACGCCGGCAGTTCAGCCACAATAATGTCAGGCTTGATGGCGGTGAGCGTCTCGTAGTCCAGACCGAGCTTTTTCAGCGTCCCCGGCCGAAAATTGCAGATGAGCACGTCAGCTATCCCGACGAGCTGACGCAGCGTCGCCCGCCCCCGCTCGGTCTTGAGATTGAGGATGCAGCTCAGCTTGTTGACGTTCTGGGAATTGAACAGAAATGAGCGGTCATACCAACGTTCACCAGGCTCACCGTCAGGGAAGTTCACGGGATTGGGTTTATCCTTGTTGAGCCGCCAGGAATTGACGCGGTTGGGCGCCTCGACATGGATGCTCTCAGCGCCGAAATAGGCCAAGACACGGCCCGACATCGGCCCGGCCCAAGCGGTCGTCAACTCGATGATACGCACGTCGCCCAATGGCTGCCTGGCATGAGCCGCGCCGCTATTGTGCGTTCGGGTGCGGCGAGGGCCGACGAGGTGACCGCCGGTGCCGAGCGTAGGTGCCGAGCCCTGGATCTGGCGGGGGGTTTCCGTCATTCGGAAAGGCGGGCCGAGCACTGTCCTGCCATCCACTTCTTCCCAGTAGTTGCGGGCTTCAAGATGCCGGCTGCGGATGAGTTCGGATGGACGATATGCTTTGGCAGCAATCACCTGAGCCGTCTGTAGGATCTCGACAAGATCTTCCGCCGCCATATCGGCGACCTTTTCCTGGATGATGGCGAAGAGTTCGTCCCAATGCGCACGGCGCTCGCTCGGATCGGCAAATCGCGGATCGAATTCATGGTCCACGAGTTGCAGCGCCTCAAGCAGCGCATGCCAGCGGAAATTGTAGATCCAGATGCAAACCCAGCCATCGCGGCACAGCACTTGTCCGGCCTGCACGGCCTGATCGGTTCGCAGGCGATCGGTCCCGTTATAGATATGCTGCATCACGTAGGGGAAACACATAGCCGCGGCAGTCTCGGCCGCGTCGATCCGAACAACCTGTCCCCTTCCCGTGCTTTCGCGCGCATAGAGTGCCGTCAATGCGCCAATGTAGGCACCGACGCCGGCGGCCAGCTCCGCACGGTTCCCCGTACCGAAAAGCGGCTCACGGCCCGCTGCGCCATTGTTGTGCATCATGCCCGAAAGCGCCTGCAGCACGATTTCAGGGCCCTGCCAGTCGGCCCGGGGGCCATCGTTGCCAAAGCTTGAAGGCACAACGACAACTGCTGTGGGATACTTTTGAGACAGCGCCTCTCCATCCCCATTTCCAGGCAGTACCACCACATCCGCAGCCGAGAGCAGTCCAGCCAGCAGCGGATCGTCCATGTCCAATGTCACATAGGATTGCTTGCCCATATTGAGATGGACGAACTGTAGCGACTCCCCATCGTTGGCGAAGGGCGGCATCTGCCGGATGGGAGAGCCTTCGGGCGGCTCGACCAGCGCGACCCAAGCCCCGAAATCAGCGAACAGCCGAGCGCAGTATTGCCCGGCAAGGCTATTGGAGAGATCAACCACATTCAGGTGACCCAGGGCGCCTGTCATGGCTACTCCTCGACTTGCAACAACTGTCATAAAGCTGCTTCACGAGTCCAAAGACCCGCGCCCGCCATGTCCGTCCGCCCTCGTTGTATGGGGTCAGATCCGATAGCCTACGAGAAGAACTCTAGTCATCGTTGCATCCGTATGCAACGGTCAATTTGCATCCGCTTGTCACTTCGTGCGATAGATCGCCCGCGAATTTGTTGGGAGGGCGCATGAGCGGGGCTGAAACTGCCGGTACCAAGCGTACCAAGCCGATCACCGCACGCGACCTGGCCCGCCTCATGGGCGTCAGTCAGTCCGCGGTTTCGCGCGCCTTCACCCCCGGCAGCTCCATTTCCCCAGAGTTGCGACAACGCATCCTGCGCGCGTCGCAAGAACTGGACTATCAACCCAACGCCATCGCTTCGATGCTCTCGACCCGCCGCAGCAATATTGCCGGCATCGTGGTGTCAGAACTGCACAACCCATTCTACCCGACGCTGATTGAGAAACTGTCGCGCAGCTTGCAGCAGGCCGGGCTGCAGAGCCTGATGTTCAACATCACGCGCGGCTCCAATGTCGAAGAGCAGTTGGTCGCGCTGCGCAAATACAATGTTGATGCGGTTGTGGTCATCTCGGCTACGGTCGTGTCCGGACCCTCGCTGCGCTGGGCCACCGAGGGCCGAGCGGCGGTGCTGGTCAATCGCGCGATCCCGGAAGGCGGCATCACGACGGTCACCTGCAACAATGTCGAAGGCGCCCGGACGATCGCCAACCACTTCCACGAGATCGGCCGGCACAGAGTGGCTTATATTGGCGGCCTGCCGCACACTTCGACCAACACGGAACGCCAGGGCGCCTTTATCCAGCGCATCGCCGAACTCGGTATGGTGCTCACCCACAGCATGTCCGCCGGGGAATACAGCTTCGAGGCTGGCTACCATGGGGCGCTCGAGCTGATCGCCAAAAACCGGCCCGATGCAATCTTCTTTGCTAATGACATTCTTGCTATGGGCGGCATGGAGGCGTTGCGCGAAGTTGCGGGCCTACGCATCCCGGAGGACATTGCCGTTGCCGGCTTCGACGATATCTCGATGGGTCACTGGCCGCGCTTTTCGCTGACCACCTACAGCCAGCCCGTCGACCAGCTGGTCGCCACCACTGTCGATCAAATCACAAGGCAACTGGCCAATCCCGATCATCCCGTCACCACTACTCAACTAAGTGGCGAACTGTTCGTTCGTCACTCAACCGTGGCCGAAACGCCGCCGGAAAAGGTTCCCCGCACACATCCGCAGGCGACCAAAACAGTGAGCTGAACCGCTTGCCAGCGCGGGAGGTCAGGGCTCCGATCGTGGCAATTCGGGCAGGCGTTAGGCGGATCGCGAGGCCCGACACTGAAATTGCTCCAAGGACATCGCCCAGATGCTTGAACACCGGGCTCGCCACGCAGCGCAGGCCGGGATGGTGTTCCTCGTCGTCCACGGCAAAGCCGTCTGCCCGCACTGAGGCCAGGCTGCGGCCCTTGCCCCAGCTTCGATGAAGCTGGGCGCTCATTTGCCCGAAGAAGTCTTTCGTTATTGCGACTAAGGACCGATTGAGATGGAGGAAGACGCGTTTCACGGAGGTCAGCCGCCTCAAGGGTACTCGCGGATCATCAGGTCACAGGAGGTGCCAAGCGACTAACAGTGGCCCCTATCGATGTATCGATGATGGCTGGCACGCCTGAGCGTCTCAGCGCCCTGATCCGCTAAGCTGGGCCGGTTGATACGGTATCAGCGTGACCTATCAAGAACGGTTACTGGTCAAAATTGCTAAGTATCGAGTCTTTTCAGATCAGCACTTTGGCCCATTGAAACCCCCGGGCCGATGCTGGTGATCTCAAGGGCGTGGTGGCGGTTGGCGTGACGAGTAGTGGAGGCTATTCAGTCAGGTCAGCCATGGCAGCAATGTTTCCGAGAGGCGAAATCCCAGTGTCCGTTCTTCGAGCAGCCGGCTCGGCCGCCGTCCTGTTCACGGCCTTAAAGGTGCATGACACCCAGGCATTGAAGCTGTCACTTGACTAGCATACCGATTGGGTGGAACTTCCACACTGACGCCCCTCAACCTTCCACACACGCGTTATAGAGACCGAATTTTCTCTGCATTTTCAGCCACTTACTGAGAAAACTCTTCTCAGATGGAATCCAGGTCTCCCTAGTATTGGCATGGACCTTTTGTCGTCATTTGCAACACGTTGGTCGGGCTTGAGTGCCCTCGGGGCAGCTTCCAGCATTGATCGCCGAGCTAGCGAGCCCAGTCGAAGCCACTACAAAGAGTTCCGCTTTTGGGGCCTAGTAAAGCGCTTCGACCCCATCGAATAGGCCTTAGTCCCCGCTTGATGGCAATGAAGCGGTCAACGGTGCCAGCCCCGACCCTTATCTCGAACTAATCGGACGCCACCGCTTCAATTGATGATCTCTGGGTCGTTGGTCTCTTTGTCCTCTCCGGCGAAAGCCCAGGGGTCCGTATCTCCTCCTGGGCGCCAAACCATCGAACTAAGCGGGATCGAAATTACCAGGAACTGACACGGGGGCTAAGCTCGCCGCGAAACGCAGGGCGTTGCGGATATAGCCATCAGCCGATCGCTGAAGGCCGGCGATTTCGGCTTCATCAAGCATTCGGACTATCTTACCAGGGGCGCCGACGACCAAAGAGCCATCTGGTATGTCTTTGCCCTCTGTAATCAGCGTACCGGCTCCAATCAGGCAGTTGTTGCCGATTCGCGAGCCATTCAGCAGAATAGCACCCATGCCGATTAGGGTATTGTTGCCGATAGTACAGCCATGCAGTACGGCTTTATGTCCAATGGTGCAACACTGTCCGATGGTCAACGGAAAGCCCATATCAGTATGCAAAATGGCGTTCTCCTGGACGTTGCTACCCTGACCTATTGTGATCGCTTCGTTGTCACCTCGGGCAACCACGCCAAACCAAATTCCGACGTCTGCATGGACAATAACCTTGCCAACCAGAGTCGCATTCGAGGCAATCCAAGCGGTTCGCGGATCTATTTGCGGGGCGATGCCGTCGAGAGCGTAAATAGGCATTTATTAGTCCTCTATTGGCCTGACGAGTTGCAAACAAATCGAATGCAGGTGCGAGCGCTATATCCAGCCTTGCTGGTCCAAACTAGTCGTGCTCAGGAGGAGGCTGGTTCTTCCAATGTTTGAGCTTCGAAGTCTGTCCTATGCCGGGATTGAACGAATTGGTGGGGTCTAGCGTGCGATAGAATTCGTGTAAGGCGGCTTTCGCCTTGTACAGGTGCCCCACATTATGCTCGGCGGGGTATTCGGCGCCGCGGCGATCAAGCAAAGCCAGCATGGCGTGCTCGATGGCCGCCAAATCGCCACCGCGCCGGACTAGGTATTCCTGGTGCATAACGTGGCAGAAGAAGTGCCCGCAATACATCTTGCGCACGAACTGTGCTTCGAGTTCGGGGGGCAGCGTTTCGAACCAGTCGGTGGCGTTGCGCGGCAGGGCAATGTCGAGAGCAACGATGTCCTCCACCGCGTCGGGATGAACGTCGCGATAGCGGACCACCGAACCGCCCACGGCGAAACGGTTGAGATAGGCACTCTTGCCCTCGTCCTCCGTGCATTCAATAAATGCGCCTGCGGCACTTGGAAAAATCCGCCGCAAGTAGTCCCGCGCCTCGTCGACGCCCGCACCGCCCATCTTAAGCATGAGATGATGCTCGTATCGGTCACGATAGTCGTTGAGGCGACTGGGAAGATGTTCGGGCAGCAGGCCGACCAACCATTGTAGCAGCCGGTCCGTCACATGGTTGCCCAAGCCAATAGCTTCGGACACGCCATCCAACCAGCTCTTTGCAGCATAGGCGGCCGGTACGTGGTCGGTGCCCAAATGCTTGACCAGGAGAAACAGGTCCTTGCCGTAGAGCTGCGATAGCTCGTAGGCACCCCGATGCATGTATTCGCCGGCAATCGGCATATTGGTAAAGCCCGAAAGGATTTCGCGCCGCACCTTCGCCAGATCGTCCGGATCGTTGGTGGCGATATAGAACACCGTGACATTGTCATCGGCGGTGAACGTGTCGAGCCGTACCGCAAAGACGGCGACCTTGCCGGCGGATCCGGAAGCCTCGTAATGCCGGCGCGGATCCGCATTGAAGCGGGCCGGAGTGGGTGCGTCCACGTCGCGCACATGCTCGTGATAGCCCCGGTCCGATGCCCATTCATTGCGCGACTGGTGCACGTCGCCAGGCGCGTATTGACGCCCGTCCAACCGGGCCAGTACGACTTCCGGCTCGGCGCCGAGCTCGATGCCCAGATGATTGACCAGCTGCAGCCGCCCGGCCGCATCCACCTGCGCAAATAGAGCCAGCTGCGTATAGGCCGGACCGCGCCGGATCAGCGAGCCGCCCGAATTGTTGCAGATCCCGCCGGTGACCGAGGCGCCGATACAGGATGAGCCGATCACCGAATGCGGCTCACGCCCGATCTGGCGCAGACGCTTTTCAAGCTTGTCGAGCGTAGCGCCGGGCAGGCACAGTACCTGCCGGCCATCGTCCAGTAGGTCGATCCGGCCGATGCGCATGGTGTTGATTATCACGACGGGACGGTCATAGCCCTCGCCGGACGGTGTCGAGCCGCCCGTGAGGCCAGTATTGGCGGCCTGGCAGATGATCGCCAGGTCGGCGTTAACGCAGGCCTGCAGCACGCGCCACTGCTCGAGCAGCGTGCGGGGACGGACAACCGCCAGCACCTTGCCCCCGCCGAAGCGATAACCCTTGCGGAAACGGCGTGTTTGCCGGTCTCCCACCATGACATGGCGGGAGCCGACAATCTCGCGGAACTGGTTCAGCACGGGCTGCATGGTCGCGATTGGTGAGGCAGGCGGCGTGGATGCCTGCAGTTAAGTCTACCAGGGGCGCTCTTCCAGCTCGACCGTCTTGTCCATCGGCATGCCCAGCTTTTCGTAGAAGGCACGACGCATGCGACGGTCCTTGTCCTGAACGCGCCAAGCCCGCTTGGCGACTTCTTCACCGTCTTCCTGAGGAATGACAACGATGCCGTCGTCGTCGGCAATTACGCCGTCGCCGGGACGGACGTAAACGCCGCCGCAGGTGATCGGCTTGCCCATGGAGGACAGTTCGAGCCGGCCTGCCATGTGTCGCATCGAGCGCACTGAGCAGAACACCGGATCCTTCTGCATGATGCACTCGCCCGAGTCACGGCAGGCGCCATCGATTACGAAGCCCACCGAACCCTTGACGCGGGCATCGAGCAGGTTGTTGGAGCCGAGCAGGCCGCAACGGGACTGTTTGGTGTCGATCACATGCACCTCGTCGGGGGCACCGAAGCTGTGGCCAGCGGGCCAGAGCGCGTCCGGGTGGCTGGAGCGGTCGGGATTGCGCTTGTATTGGCGATCGTCGAACTCCTCATAGCTCATTGCCGGGATGGTGCGGTTGATGATGTTGAACTCGGCGGTGGTGGCGATGCCGGCAAAGAAGATGCCAGGGAACATCGGGCGCAGCCGGGGGTCCATCTCATAAGTGTTCATATAGCCCATGGAGTCGAGGGCGTCGGTGACATCTGAGGTACGTACCTTGCGAAGGATCTCGAGGGTACTGGAGCTGATGGCCATGGTCGTTTCCTTTGGTGGTAAAGAGGTGCGGGCGGCGGCGCGGAGGCCGAGCCGAATTCAAAGCAGGATCGACAGGCCGGTCTCGCCGTCGAAGAAGTGCATGCGTCCGGTATCGAGACGCACTGTCACGGTCTGCCCGAGTCGTACGTCGCTTTTGGCCGTGAAGCGGGCGACGCATCGCGACTTTCCCGCTTCCGCCTTGATCTCGTCGAGGCTGTCGGAGCTGCGGATTTCGGCCGCCTGGGCGTCGATCCCCAGATGCACGATGACGTCGGAGCCGAGCGCCTCCACGAGGCTGACCTGAGCGGTGATGCAATCGTCGGGATCGGCCTGCTGCACGGTGGAGGCCTCGACGATATCCTCGGGGCGGATGCCGACGATGATGCGCTTACCGGCGTAGCGGCTGAGGCCGGCATGCTCGGCGCGGCTCTGCGCCGGCATCTTGAGGAGGTGGCTGCCGAGCCGAACCGCCAGCGTATCCCCCTGCCCTTCCAGCTCCGCCCAGTAGAGGTTCATGGTCGGCGAGCCGATGAAGGCGGCCACGAAAGTGTTGCGCGGCTTGTTGTAAATGTTGGACGGCGTATCCACCTGCTGCAGCACGCCGTCCTTGAGCAGTGCGACGCGGTGGCCCATTGTCAGCGCCTCGACCTGGTCATGGGTGACATAGATGGTGGTCACCCCCAACCGGTGCTGCAGCGAGGCGATCTCGGCGCGCATCTGCACACGCAGCTTGGCGTCGAGGTTGGACAGCGGCTCGTCCATGAGGAATACGGCCGGCTGGCGCACTATGGCGCGCCCCATAGCGACGCGCTGGCGTTGCCCGCCCGACAGCTGTCCAGGGCGGCGCTTGAGGTAGGCGTCCAGTTCGAGGATGCGGGCTGCCTCCTGCACGCGCTTGTCAATCTCAGCCTTGGGCAGCTTAGCGATCTGCAGCGGGAAGGCGATGTTGTCGTAGACGGTCATGTGCGGATAGAGCGCATAGGACTGGAACACCATGGCGATGTCGCGGTCCTTGGGATGGGTATCGTTGACGAAATCGTCGCCGATCCACACCGCGCCATCGGATATTTCTTCGAGCCCGGCGATCATGCGCAGCGCGGTGGACTTGCCGCAGCCCGAGGGTCCGACCAGCACGAGGAATTCACCGTCCTCGACATCGAGGGAGACCCCGTTGACCGCGCGGAGCGATCCTCCGGCATAGGTCTTGGTCAGATTCTGAAGAGTTACGCTGGCCATGGTTTACTCCGACCGATCACTTGAAGCCTTGGGTAGCGATGCCCTTGGTGAGCAGTCGCTGGGACGCCAGAAAGAAGCCGAGCACCGGCCCAATGGACACCAGCACCATTGCGAAAAGACCACCGAAGGAAGAGGCGCCGCCGCTGGGGTCCAGGAACAGCCGCAGGGCGACCGGTACGGTCATGCGGTCGGTATCGGTCAGGTAAATGAGCTGGCTGAAGAAGTCGTTGTAGGTGTTGATAAAGGTAAAGACCGCGGTGGTGGCCAGTGCCGGCATAGATAGCGGCAGGATGATGCGCCAGTACCGCTGCCAGTAAGACGCGCCGTCGACGACCGCCGCTTGTTCCAGTTCGCTGGGCAGCGAGCGCATGAACTGCACCATCAGGAAGATGAAGAAGGCATCATGCGCCAGGAATTTGGGCACGATCAGCGGCAGGATGGTGTTCACCCAGCCGATGTTGAGAAAGAAAATGTATTGTGGGATGAGCTGCACGTGGATCGGCAGCATCATGGTGCCGAGCATGATGGCGAACAGGAACCATTTGCCGCGGAATTCAAGCCGCGCGAAGGCGTAGGCTGCCATCGAGCAGGCGATCAGGTTGCCCACGATGGCCAGCGCACACAGCACGAACGAGTTGATGTAGAACTGCGTGAAGGTCAGGTTGCCGTAGAGCTGCCAGCCGCGGATGAAGTTATCCAGCGTCCAGGTAGTGGGTATGAAGCCCATGTCGCCGAAGATTTCGGCTTCCGGCCGGAAGGCGCTGAACACCATCCAGATCACCGGGTAGAGCATCACACCGAGGATGGCGATGAGCAGCAGGTGCAGGCCGACCCCCCTGAGCAGGCGCCGCGTTTCGCGCCGGCGGCGCTGCGCTTGCAGCAGCTCCGGATCGTAGGTCTTAGCGGTCGCCATAGAACACCCAATAGCGCGAGGACCAGAACATCAGCGCCGTTGCCAGCCCGATGGCGATCAGCAGGATCCAGGCCATAGCCGAGGCGTAGCCCATCTGCAGTTGCTGGAAGGCCTGCTGATAGAGATAGAGGGAATAGAGCAGCGTGGCGTCGACCGGCCCGCCGCGGCCGTTGGAGACCACGAAGGCCTGCGTGAACGACTGGAACGAGTTGATTAGCAGCAGCACGGTATTGAAGAAGATCACCGGGGTGATCAGCGGCAGGGTAATGCGGCGGAAACGCTGCCAGGCATTGGCGCCGTCGATGGAGGCGGCCTCGTAGTAGGATTCCGGAATCTGGCGCAGCGCGGCGAGGAAGATCACCATGGAGGCCCCGAAGGTCCACACATTGAGGGTGATCACCGATGGCAGCGCAAAGGTGGGGTTGTTGATCCAGCCGCGCCCGGCAATGCCGAACCAGCCCAGTATGTCATTGACCACGCCGCGCTCGCCAAACACTTCCTTCCACAAGAGGCCGATGCCGACGCTGGCCCCGATCAGGGACGGGACGTAAAAGAGCGAGCGGTAGATGGCGAGGCCGCGCAGGCCGCGATTGAGCACGGCAGCGATGGTCAACGAAAACAGCAGCACCAGCGGGACCGAGAAACCGACATACTTCAACGTCACCCAGATTGAGGTGATGAAACGCCGGTCGGAGGTGAACAGGCGGACATAGTTGTCGAGACCGATCCAGGTGGGAAAGCCGATGACCGCGTAGTTGGTGAAGCTGAGATAGAGCGATGCCAGCATCGGCAGTGCGGTTATCAGCACGATACCGGCAAGCCAGGGCAGCAGGAACAGATAGGCCGCGCGGTTCTCGGCTTTCTTGAAGGCCGATCCGGTCCTGTTGGTCGGAATGACCCGCACCGGCCGGCCCGCCTCGGCCGCCGTCAGCACCGTGTTGTTTGAGGCATCGACTGTGCTCATTTGAACGCCCACCTCGCGCCATACGAATGTCGACGAGCGGCCACTCTCAGGGAGCTCATCAAGTAGTTGGGGGGTGCGGGCCGATCATCGGCCCGCACGGGGGGTGTTTAGCGCGGTGCAGCCTGATCAAGCTGCTGCTGCAGCTCGGAGATCAGCATGTCGGCACCTTCTTCGACGCTCAGCTGGCCGAAGGCCACCGCATCGTAGGAGCGGTTGAGCACGTCGGTCATCGCCTGGTAGCCACCGGCCGGCCACAGCACAGGCTTGGCAGTCTCGACGACCTCGTTGTAGAGCTCGATCAGCCGGACCTGGGTGGGCTGGGTGTCTGGGCTTTCGGCCTGCGCAATGGCTAGTTCGGGAATGGCCACGACGCCATTGTCGGACTGGTAGATGCCGGCGGCCTCGGGGTCCTGGGTCCAGTAATTGATCCATGCGGCGGTAGCCGGGAGCTGCTCGGCGGTGCAATTGGCGCCGATGGCGATGCCGTTGGAGCCCAGGTCCATGCCCACCGTGCCGTCTTCACCCACCGGATAGGGGCGGGTGTTGATGGTGGCACCGGGATTGACCGTGTCGGTCACGGTCTGCACCGAGCCGAGCTGGTTCGGCGGCCGGTTGGTGGTGTATCCGCGACCATTGGCGAGGTTGGATTCCTCGACCAGCGCACTGTTCTCGCTGATCATGCCTTCGGGCGACTCGGTGACGCCCTCGTTGCGCAGGGCTTCCCAGTAGTTGAACCACTTGATGGCCACATCGCGGGAGAAGGCAACCTTGGAGCCGTCGAAAACCTTCTCACCATGCGACTGCACCCATGGCACGAAGGCATCCGGCTCACGGCCCATATTGTGGGTCGCGACGGCGCCTTCCGGCAGCGTGGGCTGGATGGCCCGCAGGTGGTCGGCATATTCGGTCCAAGTGTAGGGCCATTCGATCGGCTCGACCCCGGCGGCAACGGCGTTTTCGAGCATCTGCTCGTTATACATCAGCGCGAAATAGAAAACGCCATGCGGGATCATGTAGAGATTGCCGTCGGCACCGCGGGCCGCGTTCATCACCGATTCCGGAATGCCGGTGATATCCAGCGTTCCATTGGCCACCAGATCATCGAGCGGCATCAGGATGTCCGGACGGGCATAGGTGGCCATCCAGCGCGACTGCATAGTGATGGCACAGGGCTGGTTGTTGCCGGTGGACTGGATCGTCAGGCGTTCCCAGTAGGGCGCGAAGTCGGCGTTTTCTCGCACGACCGAAACACCCGGGTTCTTCTCCTCGAACAGCTGGATGATCTTATCGGTCTTTTCATTGCGGACTTGGCCGCCCCACCAGCTGAAGCGAATTTCGCCCTGAAGGCCTTCGCTCTGCGCATTCACCCCAACCGGTACCGCCGCCAGCGTCAGCGCCAGGATCGACGCGGCCAGTAGCGGACGCACACCTCTTTTCAGAACTCTCGTGCTTTGCATGGTTTCCTCCCGTTGCAATCTCTGCCGCCCGATGCACCAGCTTTTGGCCAGTGATTTCGGACTTGATGCGGATCAGTACGCCGACCGTTCCCCTCCCGGGACCAGCCTCCCTCGCCTGCTTCACAGTTTCATTCTTGTATGCAAGACCGCTTATGTCAACGGTCATCTCTTGTTAATTTTCACACCTGACGACAGAAAAAGCCCACTGTAAAATCTCAACAAATGACAAAAAATGTCAGCATTTTACCCGCCAGACCCGCGGCATTGGACAGATCTCTGCTTCGCTCAAGCCGTCAAATCCAAAGTCGCCTCGCGCAGCGCTTGTATGCAACTACTTGGTCAGCTGACGAGGTCGTCCGGCCGTTTCATGAACCAGTCCCATCGCGATACCTCCAGCGTTTCAAACACCCCTTCGACCCAGTACGGATCGGCGCGAGCAAAATCCTCGGCGGCCTGCAGGCTGGCTGCCCGCATGACAATCATGCTGCCAATGGGCTCGCCTGCCGCATCGAGATAGGGGCCGGCGAGCACCAGGTCGTCCTCCAGAGCCGCATAATAGGCGCGATGCTGTGGACGGAACTGCAGGCGCAGGCCGATCCCGTCCGTCTTGTCGCGACCGCTGACGATGAACAGCATGTACTCCTCCGCTTTCTAGGGCATCTGATAGAGGCGGGAGACCGAAGCCCCGTCCTCCATCTCGTTACCCGCCTCGGCGTAACGGTGATACTGGCGGATGGCGACATCGAGCAGGGGCAGGTCCAGCCCCAGGTCTTCGACGAAATGGGCGACCGACTTGAGATCCTTGTCCACCTGCCGCACATAGCTGCGCGGCGGATCGAAATCCTCGGCGCTCATCTGGGTATAGATGCGCTGCAGGATGGCGCTGTCGGCCAGGCCACCCTTGAGACAGACTGGCAGGAGGTCGGGATCGATGCCCGCGGCCTTGCACGTGGCCAGCAGTTCGGCCATCAGGATATAGTTGGCGCCGACGATGGCCTGGTTGAGGATCTTGGTCTTTTGCCCGGTGCCCAGTTCACCCATACGGGTGACGTTCTGGCCGATTTCGCGCAGGATCGGCTCGACGGCCGAATAGATATCAGTCTCGCCGCCAGCCATAACGGTGAGCTGGCCCTGCCGCGCCGGCTGCGGACCGCCTGACATCGGTGCGTCGATCCAGTCGGCGCTAAGCTCGTCCTTGAGGCGCTCGGCAAGCTTCAGTGTGGCCTCGGGCGAGGTCGTCGACAGGTCGATCAGCACCTTGGCGCCCCTTCCGGCCTTGACGAAACCGGCGTCGCCGAAGCAGACGCTTTCGATCGCCGCATCGCCAAGGACGCAGACCAGCACGACCTCCGCGGACTTCCAGACATCGGTAGGCGAATCTGCCCAGGCAGCGCCGCTGTGCTTGACCTTGTCGAAGCGTTCGGGCTCGAGGTTCCACACCACGAGTTCGTAGCCCTGCTCTCGCAGGCGTTCGGCAATGGGGGCGCCCATGATGCCGAGCCCGACCATACCGAGGCGGGTGTCTTTACCGAACGTGCCGTTTGCCATGCTTTAGGCCTTTCCAGTCAGATCGATGCGATAAAGGCGAGCCGCATTGGCCCAGAACAGCGCATCCCTATCGGCGTCGGGGAAGTCCGCCACGATCGCCGCGAAGCCCGCAAAGATCGTCGAGAAACTGGCGACCAGACTGTCCACGGGGAAGTTGGAGGCGAACATGCAGCGGTCCACCCTGAAGATGTCGATGGTGTCGGTGACGATGGGGCCGTTCGCCGCCACGGTCCAGGGCTCCCCCTTCTGGCCCAGGCCGGAAATCTTGACGGCCACATTGGGGCATTCGGCAACCCGGCGCATGGCGTTGCGCCATCCGGCCAGACCTTCGGCGCTGCGATCGGACGGCAGGCCGGTATGATTGATGATGATCTGCGTGTCGGGGAATGCGGCGGCGAGGTCGGCGGCTTCCGGCAGGTGCCACCATGGCGTCTGCAGGTCGAAACTCAATCCGTTTGGCGCCAGCATAGCAAAGCCCCGGCGGAAGGCGGCATCACCCATGGAGCCAGGCGCCCCGAGGGTGACGTCTTCCGGACGGGCAACGGCCTTGGGCTTGTGACGTATGCCGCGCACGAACGGCGTCTGGCGATGGGCTTCCAGCACAGATGCAGCGTCATCGCGATCGAGCCAGGCCTGGGCCACCATGACGCTGGGCAAACCGGCCTGGCGACGCACCTTCTCCACCCAGGCCACTTCACCCAGCGGGTCTGCCGGGTTCCATTCGGTCTCGATGAAGACGCTGCCTATGATCTCGAAATCGCCAGCGTCCGCACGATAGTCGGCCGGCAGGTAGTTCTTCTTGATGGCGCTGTAGTCGCCATAGCGAAAAGCCACTGGCCGGTCCGCAAGCCAGGGCAGGTAGTTGGCCTCGATGTCCCAGAAATGATGATGGGCGTCGATGATCCGCACGTCTGTCTCCCCGCGTGTGGGGAGGCCGATGGTCCGGCCTCCCGTGGACTTGGCCTAGCCTTCGAGGCCGGCGTAGTAGCGGTCGATGGCGTCGGTATCGACGGATTCGTCATGCGGCCGGTTGAGAGCATCATAGCGGCCGCGGCGGGCGCGCATGTCGGCGATGAGCACCGCCTTAGCGTGCAACGCGGCCTTCTTGGCCACCTCGATCGGCACCACGATGACGCCGTCGTCGTCACAGCCGACGATGTCGCCCGGACGTACTTGGGCGCCGCCGATGCCGATAATGGTGTTAAGTTCGACCACTTCGATACGACCCGGGATAATGGTGCGGCCGCGCTCGCGGCACACCATCGGGGTCTTCTGCATGGTCACTTCGCCGGTGTCGCGGCAATGGCCGTTGGTGACGATACCGACCGCGCCGCTCGCCTGCAGGCCCAGCACGTTTTCCGACCCGAAGAAGCCGACCTCGCCGGTGCTGCCGACATCGGTCACCACCACGCTTCCGGGCTTGACCAGATCATTGAGCCCGCGGCCGTTGTGGCCATAGCGATTGAACCAGATACCGTGGGCGCCCACGATCTCCTCGGTGGTCTCGAGCGGCCACATCGGCTTATTGGCCGGGACGCAGCGCTGAGTCACCGCTGGCCCCCAGAACTTCATGCCGAGCCACAAGGGCCGAATTTCCTGGGAGACCAGGCCAATGTTGAAATACCCCAAGCCATCGAGCGCGTCGGCGACGTCAACGACCCGCAGCGGCTCGAAATACTTGCGGATATGATACGGATCCACTGCGTTCCCGTCAGCATCCTTCGGTTCGTAGCTCGGCATGACAAAATCCCTTGCTGTCGCGTTTTCGCGACCATTTGAACGATTTGCGGATGGGCTCCTCCCGTCCAGGTGCTATTCTTGTATGCAAGAAAATCGCATGTCAACGGCTGGCTGGGTAATAATTTCGATCGCCAGCATGCTCGAAGGACGCGCTCGCGTCAGCCCTTGCGGTCTGCCCGCGCCTGCAGGAATGGCAGGCTGTTGAGGAAATGTTGCCGCGTAAGCTGAGCCAGCAACGCGCCATCCCGAGAGGCGAGAGCTGTGAACATTTTGGTGTGTTCGATCAGGGCCCCTGTCCAGCGCCCGGTGTCCAAGTTGGCCAGAGCGCGGGCGCGTTCGACACGGGGGATCAGCGATTGCCACACCGAAAGCAGAACGGGATTGGCGGCGATCTCTACAGTTCGGCGATGGATCTGCTGATTGATCCGCATATAGGGCGCCCGCTCTTGGCGACCGTGAAAGTCGATCATCTCGGCGAGAAGCCGTCCGATTTCGCCTACTTCGGCCTCGGTAATACGCTGGCAAGCCAGCTCTGCTGCCAGTCCCTCGATCGAGCCGAAGACCAAGAACAGATCCTCGAGATCGGGCGCATGAAGCTCGGAAACCACCACACTGCGGTTGGGCAACAGGTCTACAAGGCGTTCTGCAGCAAGCGTGCGGAAGGCTTCACGTACCGGCGTACGCGATACGCCTAGCTGGTCGCACAGTTGCACTTCGCGCAAACGAGCGCCGGGTGGGAGCTCCCCCGACAGGATCATGCTTCTCAGCCGGCTCGCGGCCTCTGTATGCAATTGGCCCTTCTTACGGCTGGCAAGAGCCCCCGCTTCCTTAGTCAAATCCTCAAATTCCGGACCATCTTCCATGCTTGCTCGTATGCAGGAATAACAAAAAAAGCAAGACCGAGCATTTACGCCCTTGATTTTGAGGTAATGCCAGTCTTGTATGCAAGAATAGCAAGCTAGGCGAGGTGGCAGGTGTCCCACCCAACTTCGCGGCCAGAGGAGGAACAATGTCCACAGATCAAACAGCCTCGAGTGGCAGCACTATTGCAGGATCGCCCCCGCTTGCCGGACTGCGGGTCCTGGACCTTAGCCAGGTGATGGCCGGCCCGTTCTGCTGTATGTTGCTCGGGGACATGGGCGCCGATGTCATCAAGGTCGAGCCACCTGGCGTGGGCGATCAGACCCGCAAGTCGATGGGCTTCCGGATGAAGGGGGAAGATAGTCCGGGCTTCCTCGCGCTCAACCGCAACAAACGCAGCATCGTGCTCGATCTTAAAAGTCCGCAGGGCCGGCAGACGCTGCACCAGCTTGTCAAGACAGCCGACATCCTGGTCGAAAACAGCCGTCCGGGCGTGACCAAACGGCTCGGCTCGGACTATGAGACCCTGTCGCGCATCAACCCCCGGCTCATCTATGCCAGTATCTCAGGCTTCGGGCAGACGGGACCCTGGTCGCAGCGCCCCGGTTTCGACCTCATCGCCCAGGCGATGGGCGGGATCATCAGCGCTACCGGCATTCCGGGTGCCGAGCCGGTCAAGTCGGGCATTCCTGTCGGTGACCTTGGCGCCGGCATGTTCGCCTGCTACGGCATCCTGTCCGCCGTGATCGGCCGGCAGACCACCGGTCGTGGACAATATATCGACACGTCCCTTCTCGATGCTGCCTTGGCGCTCTCGGTCTGGGAAAGCACCGAATACTGGGCCACGGGCAAATCACCGGGTCCGCTGGGCACCGCCAACCGGATGAGTGCCCCCTATCAGGCCTTTGCCGGCTCCACCGGCATGTTCGTGGTCGGCGCCGCCAACCAGAAGCTCTGGCTGATCTTCTGTGACACCATCGGACGGCCAGAACTCAAGGACGACCCGCGCTACGCCAACAATATCGACCGTGTGCAGCGCCGCGGCGAGCTTGCGGCCGAACTGCAGCCCACCTTTCATAGCCGCCCGGCCGAGGAGTGGGTCGAGTTGTTCCTGGCAGCCGGCGTCCCGGCCGGTCCGATCAACGATTATAGTGTCGCCCTCGACAACGAGCATGTGCGTCACCGCAAGGCTGTGATCGACATCGACCACCCGGTCGAAGGCAGCTTCAAGGCGCTCGGCTTTCCCGCCAAGCTGTCGAGCACTCCGGCCAGCGTGCGGCGGCACCCGCCTCTGCTGGGCGAGCATACCGGTGAGATCATGGCCGAACTCGCGTTGCTCGACGGATCGAACACGGGCACCGTCCCCGCATGACGACGCCAACCAGTGACGGGCAAGTCCAGCTGGAACGTGATGGCGCGGTGGCGCACATCACCTTCGACCGGCCGTCGGCCCACAATGCCTTCACGTGGACCATGTATGAGCAGCTCGATGCCATCCTTGCCCAGCTCAGTTCGGACCCGTCGCTGCGGGCCGTGACGCTGCGCGGCGCGGGCGGCAAGGCCTTCGTCGCCGGCTCCGACATATCCCAGTTCAAGACCTTTCAGGGCGGCGCGGACGGCATTTCCTACGAAGCGAAGATGAACCGTTACTTCGAGCGGCTGCTGGCCGTGCCGGTGCCGACGGTCGCCATCATTGACGGCTGGGCCGTGGGCGGCGGCCTCAACATCGCCGCCTGCTGCGATATTCGCATCGCCAGCCGCCGCGCCAAGTTCGGCAGCCCTATCGCGCGCACCATCGGCAACTGCGTTTCGATGCAGACCTATGCCCGCGTGCTGGGCGGATTCGGAGAGGCGCGGACTAAACGCATGCTGCTGCTGGCCGAGTTCATCGAGGCCGAGGAAGCCATGACGGCCGGATTTCTGGCGCGCCTGGCCGAACCCGAGACGATCGATCAGGTGGCGGACGAGGTGGTCGCGCGTCTGCTCGAAAACGCCCCGATTACGCTGCGGGTCAGCAAGGCAGCACTCGGCCGCATCATGGCGCGCGATCTCGATCCGGCCGACGATCTCATCGGCCTGACCTATGGCAGCGAGGATTTCCGCCGCGGGGTCGACGCCTTCGTCAACAAGACCAAGCCGGAATGGCTGGGCCGCTGAGCCCAATGGGAGGACCATCGTGACCAATTCGCAAGGCTCTGTGCGCGTCTGGAGCAAGCTCGACCTCACCTTCACCGCAGCGGCTAGTTTCGACAATGCCTATGCCGACGCGCTGGTCTGGGTCGATCTGGAAGGTCCAGGCTTTTCCCGACGCGTCTACGGATTCTGGAACGGTGACAGTGAATTCGTGGTGCGGATACTGGCGACGGCGCCCGGCGAGTGGCGCTGGACCAGCGGCAGCACGCCCGAGGATACCGGCCTGTCAGGCCGGTCCGGTCGCTTCATGGCAGAGGCCTGGAGCGCCGCCGAACTCGGGGCCAATCCTAACCGCCGTGGCATGATTGGTGCAACGCCGGATGGTCGTGGCTTACAATATGCCGATGGCAGGCCCTATTTCCTTCTGGGTGACACCTGGTGGTCCCTGCCCAGCTTCCGCTTTCCGCTCGGCGACGGCCCGGGGTCGACCGGGCCGCTCGGACCGGATGCCACGCTCAACGACTATGTCGCGGTGCGAAAGAGCCAGGGCTATAACTGCGTCGGCCTCATCGCGGCACAGCCGGCCTGGGCTAATGACGGGCATCCCAACAGCCTGCAGATGCCGGACGGTACCTGGGTGCGGGCAGCCTGGAAGCAGCCCGGCACCGACTCAGGCAAGGATATGCACAATGAAGGGGGGCGCCCGTTTCAATTCCCGGGCAAAGTGCCTGGATTTGAAGACGTCTTCCCCGATATGGACCGTATCAACCCTGACTACTTCAAGGTGCTCGATCGCAAGATCGACTATCTCAACGAGCAGGGCATCGTGCCCTTTATCGAGATTTCGCGGCGCGATGCGGGCCAGTGCTGGCAGAGATATCATGACTGGCCGGAATCTTATGCGCGCTATATGCAGTATATGGTGGCCCGCTATGGCGCCAACATCACCCTGCTCAGCCCCATCCACTACGACTATTTCGAGCAGACCATTCCAGCTGAGGATTACAACGTCCCGATCAACCTGGCCATCGAGCGGTATGGCAAGCCGCCTTTCGGCACCATGCTCACCGCCAATCCCAACCCGTCGACGCTGGTCAATTTCGGCCCGAACAGCTGGGTCGACCTGCACCAGTCCGGCAATGTGCGCGAGCATTATACCTACTGGTACCTGACGGAAATTTTCCACGCCGAGCGCAAGCCCGCCATCAATGGCGAACCCTATTATGCCGGATTGCATCAGCTCGGAACGCCCTATCCGCTGCGGGTCCCACCGGACAGCGAGGATGACCAGATTTATGTCCGCTCCGGGCTCTACGGCAGCTTCCTGTCAGGAGGCCTGGCCGGGTTCATCTACGGTGCCGAGGGCATCTGGCAGGCCGATGTGGAGCCGGAATCACTCCATAAGATGTGGGACAGTTTTGGCTGGGATTCGGGCAGGCAGGTCCAGCATGTGAAGACCTTTGCCACGGTGCTGGGCCAGCGCTACCTCGAGCTGGTGCCCGATGCCGAGCTCGTGGTGCCCAACAAGACCGGGCCGGGCTTTTCCTACAAGGGCTGGAGCTATTGCGCCCGCACCGAGGACCGTTCCTGGTTCATGCTGTATTTCGAAGCCGACGCGCCGCTCGAAGCCAGCCTGCGCGGCGTGGCGGCCGGTGCCCGCTACCGCCCGCGCTACTTTGATCCCCGCATGGGCGTCTGGGGCGAGCCAGGCGAGATCGTGACCGTGGCGCGCAGCTCGGTGCTGCGCCTGCCGCCCCGACCCGATAGCCAGGATTGGGGCATGATGCTCGAGCGCGTCTGACCGCTACCCGTTTCCTCCCAGGGAAGGGCGTCGAACCTTCGTGTTCGGCGCCCATTTATTGAGGCACGGCAGAAAAAAGAGGCGCCCGGAGGCGCCTCATGAGTGTTCGGCGTTGGGAGCCTACTTCTTGCCGAGACGCTTCATGAAGTCGTCCCGATTCTTCTTGTAAGGATGCGGCGGCATGTCGGGGAACATCGACTGCGTCGACTCGTCGGGCGCGATGCCGAGCGCTTCGAACAGCATGCTGCGGTCGTAGCGGTCGTTCTCGGCTTCCTGCTTGGCGTAGTGGAGCACGTCGTCGATCACATCCTGCGGCACGACGATCGCGCCGTCGCCATCGGCCACCACCAGGTCGCCCGGACGCGCCGTTGCGCCGCCGATTTCAACGATGGAGTTGGGCTCGCCGAACTCGACGCGGCCCTGATACATCGGCTGGACCACCCAGCGGTGCCAGCATGGCATGGCCTTCTGGTAAAGCTGCTCGTCGGTGTCGCGGGCCCCGCCATTGGTCAGCACGCCCTTGACGCCCCGCGCCGCCCAGACCATCGAATCCATCGAGCCGATGGCCGGGGTCTTCTGCCCCATCGTGTCGATGACGAGGAAGTCGCCCTCCCCGACCTGCTCGCGGAAATCACCCATGTCCCAGAGCTGGCGGTACCAGTATTCATAGGCCCACTTGGTGTAGTCCTCGGGCGACAGCTCGGGCACACGCGTCTGCGTGGGGATATGGCGGTAGGTCTGGGCAAAGCCGGCCGCCTTGGTGCGATAGAGCGGGCGGATCTCCGGATCGACTGTGCCGACATAATGCAGCCCCACCCAGTCCATGCCATCGCGGATATCGGTCACCCTGAGCTTGGCCACCGTCTCGAGTATCTGCTTGCGTTTGTTCGTGTCCATGCGGGACCTCCCTCTTTGTTAGCTGTTCTGAGATGTGCGCGCGCGATCCATTTCCGCCAGCTTTTCGACGCGCCGGCGGAACTGTGGTTCGGTGCTGAACTGGGCGGCCAGGAAGGCGCGCGTGACGTCCGCCGCGATCTGGGGGCCGACGATCCAGGCGCCGATGCACAGCACGTTGACATCGTCATGCTCGACGCATTGGCGGGCCACATAGGTATCGTGGGCCACGGCGGCGCGAATGCCGGCAATCTTGTTGGCGGCAATGCAGGCCCCTGCCCCGGTGCCGCACACCAGCACCACCCGCTCGACCTTCCCGGTCAGGATCAGGTCGATCGCCGCCCGGGTTACGTCGGGAAAATCCACCGGCTCCTCTGAGGTGGCGCCCAGGGCGATGACCTCGTCGCAATGCTGGGCCAGCAGGTCCCGGACAAATCCCTTCATGGGAAAGCCGGCATGGTCGCTGGCAAGGCCGATGGCCTTGCGGCGCGGAATCTCGAGCCCTTTTGCGGCAAGCGTTTCGGCCATGGTATCCTCCTGTTTGCCGTTGAGTTCTTACCGTGGTAATACCACTTTGACAAGAGCGTCTCGGCGTCTTCGTGATCGCCGCCTTGACAGCGTCGCGGCAGGCGGGCCACTTCGAGGGGCGTATTTGTGAGGCAGACATGGATTCAGGGCTGACACGCGACGGCGATCCCGAGGCGAAAGGCTATGACAAGGTCTTCGCCTTCGTGCGCGAGCAGCTGCTCGCCGGCCAGATAAAGGCGGGCGACCGGCTGCTGCCGGAGCGGGAACTGGCCACCCGGCTCGGGGTCAGCCGCCCAGTTATTCGCGAAGTCCTGCGGGCGCTGGCCGCCATCGGCGTCATCGAGATCCGCCACGGCTATGGCAGCGTGGTCCGCCGGCCCGACTTTGCCCAGCTGGGCGACCTTTTCACCATGATGTTCGCCCAGCAGGCCGAAGTGGTCGAGGATGTCATGGAGGCGCGCATCGCCATCGAGCGGCAGGCCATTCGCCTCGCCTGCTCGCGGGCGACCTCGGGTGATCTGGCGACCTTGCAGCAGGCGCTGCACCGCGTCGAGGAAACCGTCGACGATCCCCTGGCCGGCGGCGAGGCGGACTTCGCCTTCCACGCCGCCCTGATCGCAACGGCGCATTCACCCACGCTGGCCAGCCTGCATGCCGCCATCGCGGTGCTGCTCAAGCGCTCGCATTTCGAGCGGCGGGAGCGGATAACCAGCCTGCCAGGCATCGAAACCTATCTGGTCGAACACCACCGCGACCTCCTGGCCGCAGTGGTGGCGCGCGATGCCGATGCGGCAGACCGGCTGCTGGTGCAGCATTTCCAGATCGGCTCGGAATATCAGCGGCGCGCCGCGGCAGAGGGCCAGCGCCCCCCGCAGACGCCTACCAGCTGACCGCGATATATTTGGTCTCGCAGAATTCGAGGATCCCGTGATGGGCCCCTTCGCGGCCCAGGCCGCTCTGCTTGGTCCCGCCGAATGGCGCCGCCGGATCCGACGCCAGGCCGCGATTGAGGCCCACCATGCCGCATTCGAGCTTTTCCGAAACCCGCAGCCCGCGGGCCAAGTCGCCGGTGAACACATAGGCGATCAGGCCATATTCGGTGTCGTTGCCCAGGCGGATCGCTTCTTCCTCGGTCTTGAAGGTGGCAATCGGCGCGACCGGTCCGAAAATCTCGTCCCGCACCAATCTGGCGTCGCTCGACACGCCGGTCAGCACGGTGGGCGGCAGGTAGTAGCCCTCCCCCGTGCCCGGCTTGCCACCGGTCAGCACCGTGGCGCCACCGGCCACGGCCTCGTCGATCCACGCGGCGATGCGGGTCACCGCATCAGCATTGATCAATGGTCCGCATTGAGTGGCGGCGTCATAGCCCGGCCCGACCTTGAGCGCCTGCATGCGATCGGCCAAACTCTTGGCAAAGGCCTCGGCAATGCCCTCCTGCACATAGAAGCGGTTGGCCGCAGTGCAAGCCTCGCCGCCATTACGCATCTTGGCCAGCATGGCGCCATCGAGCGCGGTATCGAGGTCGGCATCGTCAAAGACGATGACGGGCGCATTGCCGCCCAGTTCCATCGAGCAGGAGATCACCGTATCGGAGGCCTCGCGCAACAGCCGGCGTCCCACCTCGGTCGAGCCGGTGAAGGACAGCTTGCGCACGCGCGGATCGTGCAGCATGGCGCTCACCGTCGCGCCGGCCTTAGCAGTGGTGATGACGTTGACCACCCCATCGGGCACCCCGGCCTCCTGGTAGATCTGGGCCAGCGCAAAGGCGGTCAGCGGCGTCTCGGTGGCGGGCTTGAGCACGCAGGTGCAGCCGGCCGCCAGGGCCGGCGCGATCTTGCGCGTCGCCATCGCCGCGGGGAAATTCCACGGCGTGACCAGCACGGCAACCCCGATGGGCTGATGCTGCACCAAAATGCGATTGGCGCCGCTCGGGGCGATGGACAGATCGCCGTTGAGGCGAACCGCTTCCTCCGAGAACCAGCGGAAAAACTCGGCCGCATAGGCGACCTCACCCTGCGCGTCGCTCAGGGCCTTGCCGTTTTCCAGCGAGATCAGTTCGGCCAGCATCTGCTTGCGCTCGATCATCAATTCGAAACACCGGCGCAGTATTTCGCTGCGGCGGCGTGGCGCGGTGGCGGCCCATGCGGGCAAGGCGTCATAGGCCGCGCCGACTGCCACAAGGGCGTCCTCGACGCTGGCATTGGCGACCTGCGCGATCTGGCGTCCCGTTGAAGGATCGACCACGCCGATGCGGTCGCCGCCATCGCCAGCCTGCCATTGTCCAGCGATGAACAGGTTGGTCGGGATCTGCGCCGGATCGAAGCTGAGCTGGGCGGGGAATTTTGCCTGGAAGGTCATCTTGGTAGGCTCCTAATGCGAATTGGAATGGCGCAGCATGGCGCGGTCGCCAAGGTAGGCGGCGGTCACCAGCAGTCCCATGGAGTCCCGGTCCAGGGGGCGCGGATTGTTCTTGACCAGACGCGTTGCGGCCAGCGCCTGCTCGGCGGTCCAGTCGAGCTTGTCCTCGCGCATGCCGAGCGTCTTGATGTCGGGCGGGATACCGATTTCGGCAAACAGGGCCGCCACGCCATCGATGGCGGCCGCGGCCTGTCCTTCAACTGAACGATCGCTCACGTGCAGGCCTAGGGCGAGCGCGATCACCGCCATGTCATGCGTTGCCATCGGCAGGTTGAACTCCATCACATAGGGCATCATCGCCGCGACGCCCAACCCGTGTGCGGTGTGGGTAAGCGCGCCGATCGGATACTGCACGGCATGGGCTGCCGCCGTGCCGGCCGTGCCGAAGGCCAAGCCGGCCAGACTGGCGCCCAGCATCATGTCGACCCGCGCCTCCCGATCGGAACCGTCATGCACCGCGCGGGCCAGGCTGCGCCCGATCAGCCGGATGGCTTCCAGCGCATAGAGGTCGCTCAGAGCATTCTTGCCCAGGAACACATGCTCGTGCACCAGTTTGCCGCCGGGCGCGCGGCGCGCCGTGGTGAAGGCCTCGATGGCATGGGTCAGCGCGTCGGCCCCCGACACCGCGGTCAGCCCCGGCGGGCAGCCATAGGTTAGTTCGGGGTCGCAGATGGCGGTGTGCGGGATCAGGTACGGGCTGGCGATCCCCACCTTGACCGCCCTGCCCTTGTCGGACACGACGGCCACCGGCGTCACTTCCGAACCGGTGCCCGCCGTGGTGGGCACGCAGATCAGCGGCAGCACCGGGCCGGGAACCTTGAACTCCCCGTAATAGTCGACGATGTCGCCGCCATGCGCGAGCAGTATGGCCATGATCTTGGCGGCGTCCATGCAGCTGCCGCCGCCGATGCCAACGATCAGGTCGGCCCCAAAGTCCCGGCCCTGGGTCACGCCATCGGCGATGCACTCGGCCGGCAGTTCGGGCAAGGTCCCGCGGAAGACCGACACGGCCAGGCCAGCCGCCTCGAGCTGGTCGTGCAGTTCGGCAAACACCGGCTCGCCGGCCATCCGCTCGTCGGTGACGAACAGCGCCCGCTTGCCGAGTGCCGCCGCATAGTCGGGCAGCGCCGCTCTTTGCCCGGCCCCGAACACCAGGTTGCGCGGTGCCCTGACCGCGCCGAACTCGATGGCCATGTCGTTAGTCTCCCTTGAACCCGGCCGCGCTGGCCAGCTGCTGCATGTCGGCCCAGACGGCATCGGCAAGCGGCACGCCGTCTTGTAGCCTCTTGGCCCGGCATTGCCGCCCGCGCTCGCCCGGAATCAGGACTCTGTCGAAGCCCTCTGCCGGCTGGGTCTCGCGCAACTGCACGAGATAGTCGGCCAGCATGGCATTGGGCCCGTCCATGACGATGAAGAGGTCGCCCTTGTTGCAGATGGCGTCGGAATCCAGCGTGCCCCGCACATCCCGCCCGAGTGCGGCACCGGCGAGGCTGGATGTCAGCAGCCCGAAGGCCAGGCCCAGGGCATAACCCTTGGCCCCGCCGAAGGGCGCCAGCGCGCCCGACCGGGCAGCCTTGGCATCGGTGGTCGGCTTGCCCGCTGCGTCGAGCGCCCATCCTTCCGGCAACGGCGCGCCGCGATTGGCATGGTCATGCACCTCTCCCATGGAGACGATGCTGGTCGCCGTATCCATCACGAAGGGCTCGCCTTCGGTGGGCACGCCGATAGCGATCGGATTGGTGCCGAGCATGGCCCTGCGGCCGCCCCAGGGATGCACGAGCGCCTCGCTGGTCGACAGCACGAGCACCGTCTGGCCCGCCCGCGCCACCCGATCGGCGTAGTAGGCCAGCATGCCCAAGTGGTTGGAATTGGCAATGGCGGCGACCGCCACGCCGGTATCGCGCGCGCGCGTCGTGATGCGGTCCAGCGCGGCATCGGCAACAACCGGACCCAGTCCCGTGAGCCCGTCGACCTCGAGAAAGGCGTCCTTGCGCCAGTGGTGCCGTCCGGTGGTCACCGGGTCGGCGACCCCGTTGGCGATACGCTCGACGATGCGCCGAAGTCGCAATAGCCCATGCGAGGGCACGCCACGCAGCTCCGCCTCGAGCAGCAGGTCCGTCTGCAATCGCGCATGCGCCTCCGGGACACCAGCATGCTCGAGGATGCGCGCGGCCATGCGGCGCAGGTCAGTGTCGGCGACAACAGGCACGATCAAATCCTATAGGATATCTGATTGTTTCGACGCCATATTGGTGCTAGGTCTTCCGCACTGTCAAGGCAAAGGCATATCGCACGTTGGATTCGCTGACCGGCATCAAGCGGCCCGCCTCACTGACCGAAGCGGTCTATTGGCGGCTCTACGATCAGTTGATGACCCATGGCATCGCAGCCGGTGCGCGGCTTTCGGTGGATAGCCTGGCGCGCGAACTCGATGTCTCGCAGACGCCGATCCGCGAGGCCCTGGTGCGGCTGGAAGCGCAGGCCCTGGTCGTCAAGGTCCATCTCGTGGGCTATCGGGTGGCCGAGCGCATCGCTCGGGACCGGCTCGACCAGATCTACGAAATGCGGCTGCTGACCGAGCCGCGCCTCGCCGCCTTGGCAGCCGAGCGCATGACCGACCCAGATCGGCGCGCCCTGACCGAAATGGCGGCCGAGATGGCTGCCGAGGAAGGCGCCGCGCAGGCACCCGAGGCCTATGCCCGCTTTTCGCGGCTGGACGAGGCCTTCCATCGCCTCATTGCTACGGCCAGCGGCAATCAGGTGATTGCCAACGCCTTGGCCGACCTGCACGTCCATGTCCACCTGTTCCGTCTCTCCCAGCCACCCACGGCCATTTCCGATGCCATCCTCGAGCACGACCGCCTGGTCGCGGCCATCGTTGGGGGCGATGCCGCGGCGGCCGAGGCAGCGATGCTGCAACACGTACTTCGTTCACGCCGCCGTTACGGCGAAGAAAGACTTCAAGCATGACCAACAGGGATGAAGCGGTCGGCCCCGGCCGCGCCAATTTTGCGCTAGCCGCCGGTGCCGGCACGCTTTTCCTTCTGGCGCTCGGTCACACCCTATCCAATCTCGTACGCACCATGCCGGCCGTCTCCACTGACGTCATTGCCGACAGCCTCTCGGTCTCGGCGGGAGACGTGGCGGCCCTTACGGGCATCTATCATCTGGCCTTTGCCGCCGGGCAGATCCCGGTCGGGGTGGCGCTTGACCGATACAGCGTGCGCACGGTGTTCCTGGTGCTGATCGCGACGATTGTCGTGGGCGCACTGGTTACCGCAGGCGCGCCGAACCCAGTGATGTTCCTCGCCGGCCAGGCCGTCCTCGGGCTGGGATGTTCCGGCTTGCTGCTCTGCCCGCTGACCTATGCGGCGCGCCATCAGAACAGCGCCAACTTTGCGCTGTGGTCGGCTTTCATCCTGGCTGTGGGCAATAGCGGCATGCTGCTTTCCGCCAGTCCGATGGCTTGGGTGATCGACACCTGGAGCTGGCGGACCGGCTTCCTGGTGCCTGCCGCCTTGGCGGTCGCGGTCGCGTCCATCGCCTGGTTCCGCCTGGGTCGGGACAGTGCCGGCACGCCGCGGCCCTCCTCCATCCGCTCGGAATTCGCACAAGTCGTGCATATCGGTTGGTTGCCGAAGCTGCGTGGCGTCATCGCCCTTGCCTTTGTCTCCTTTGCCGTCGTCATCGGCATCCGCGGCGTATGGTCCGGACCGTGGCTGATGGATGTGCGCGGGCTTAGTCGCATCGAGGCGGGAAATGTCATGCTGGCCCTTACAATCATGCTGATCGTCGTACCGATGCTGGTGGGGTTGATCGACCGACGCACGAAACGTACCAACCTGCTGCTGGTCGGCGGCCATATTCTGGCCGGTCTGGCCCTCCTGCTTCTGCCGCTAGGCAGCGCCGCTGGGCTGCCAACACTTTACGACCTGGGTCTGTTGGTGTCGTTCGGCATTGCTATCTCTGTGCAGCCGCTGCTCTTTGCATTGGGCCGCCAGTCGGTCGACCCTGCCCACACCGGCAAGGCGCTCGCCGCCGTCAACCTGGCATTTTTTGCCGGCGCTGCCGCTATCCAGATGCTCTCGGCGCCGGTCGCTTGGCTCACTGGAATCGGCGGCGTCGTCTCTTTTCTGGGCCTGCTCAGCATTAGCGGAGCTGTCGTTTTCGCGCTACGAAGCCGCAGCACCTAGTCCACTGTTGAGCGCCTTGCACTTTAACCAAGGCTCAGATCGAAGGGTCGCATCCTCTACCCCGCTCGACGTCATGCTCGATGCCATGTGCAGGCTTCCTGATCTGACAGATGCTGCCTATGAGGCTTCAACGGCACGGAAGATCGTTCCGCCTCGCCGGCAGGTGAAGCAGGATAAGTCGAGCAGGACCTGACCCAACCTGCTGAACTCGGCATCCGTGGCGCTTGACGAGATCCAGGCTGAAAACGCGTGCAGTTAGCAGCGTGAACAGAGTAGCGCTTGGTCTTGCCGTGGCGCCTCGCCCGAAGGACGCCAGCGTTCTCCAACTTTGCAAGGTGATGGGAGATGGTAGACGCCGCCTTCCTGACGGAGAGTTCTGTCGCGGTCGTCTCACCCTGGGTACGGACCTTTCGAAATATTTCGAAACGACCTTCGTCACCAAGGGCCAGAAAGATCGCCATTGCCCCATCATGGGTCATTTCGGGCGGATCAAGAAAAAGCTGGATATCGATCCAGTTGAGCAGGAAACGGTCGAGCTTATCTTCAGGCTCTATCTTCGCGGCGATGGCCAGTCCGGGCCTCTCGGCACCAAGGCTTTGGTCAGTTGGCTGAATGAGCGGGGATACCGCACCCGGCGTGGCGCACGCTTCGGCGTCGGCACGCTCCACGGTATTTTGACCAACCGCGTCTATATTGGGGAATGGATCTTTAATCGCCGGGATTCAAAAACGCTGCGTCAAAAGCCCCAGTCCGAACAGATTACCGTGCCGGTGCCGGCAATTATTGAACGGGGCGAGTTCGAGCGGGTCCAGCAGACCCTTGCCGCGCGCAATCCGAAGACGACGGCGCCCCGGGTCGTTACCGGGCCCATTCTCTGACCGGTCTCGCCACCTGCGCAACCTGCGGCAGCGCCATGACCTTGCGGACCGGAACCTCCAAGACCGGCCGTCTCTATCGCTACTATACCTGCTCCGGTGCCGCCCGGGTCGGCAAAACCCTCTGCAAGGGACGCTCGATCGCCATGGACACTTTAGACACCATGGTCGTCGTCGACCATCTTTCCGAACGTCTGTTCACGTCCGAGCGATTGACCGTGATTCTGGCCTCTTTGGCGCAGCGTCGCACCGAAAAAGACAGCGAGGTCAGCCGTAGGATAGCAACGCTTGAAGCCGAAGCGATTGATGCTGAAGAAAAGCTCAGGCGACTATACAGTATGGTTGAAGAGGGTGTCGCCGAACTCGACGACATCCTGCGTAAACGCATTGCGGCGCTGCGGGCCGAGCGCGAACGGGCCAATGCCGCTCTTGAGCGCATTCGCCCGCAGTTCGGCCCCAACACGACTGCCCCCGCTGCCTTGATACGGTTCGGCCAGGAAATGCGTGAAAAGATTTCTACCGGCGATATTGGCTTCCGCCGAACTTACCTTCGGTCTGTGATCGACCACATCGAAGTGGCTGACGACGTCGTTCGTATCGTGGAGACAAAGCAACTCTCGAACAAGCCATTGCTGGCAAGGCCGGAGTTCGCAGTTTTGCACGGAATTGGCGCACCCGGCGAGATTCGAACTCACGACCTCTGCCTTCGGAGAATGGATATTGGCTTTCGCCGAAACTATCCGTTTTTACCCGATCGCGCGCTATGGCACTGAAATCACAAAACAAATTTGAAATCGACTGGCGCCGGCGGTACGACGGAGCGGCTCAAACCCCTCCCCCTGCTGCTTACGCATTGCTTACGCGGGGATTTTGCCAAGGATACCCCCGGATGACCAAACTCACCAAACGAACCGTCGATGCCACCGATATCAGACCCTCTATGTCGTGCAGTATCGCGCTGCCGGCCGCTCGCGTCGCGCTACGATCGGCCTGCATGGCGTGTGGACTCCTGAGGAGGCCCGGCGCGAGGCCAAGGTTCTGCTCGGCCAAGTCGCCAGAGGTGGCAACCCCGCCGAGGAACGCAAGCTCGATCGCGAGGCGATCACCGTCAAGGAACTTTGGTCTTGTGCTCGGTAAGCGAGGGCGGCTGAAGAAAGCCACGACTATCTCCACCGATGTGGGACGCATCGAGCGGCACATCGTTCCGCTGCTTGGCAATCGACGGGTACGAGATTTGAGCCAAGTCCTACATTACTCAGGCCATGAAGGACATCATGGCCGGCAAGACCCGCGCGAACGTCAAGACGGACAAGCTGCGCGGGCGCGCTATCGTCCGCGGCGGAGCGGGGACAGCGGCCAGGACGGTAGGTCTCTTCGGTGGCATCCTCACCTATGCGGTCGAACTCGGCATCATCGAGCAGAACCCCGTCCACGGTGTTCGCAAGCCGAAGGACCAGGTCAACGCCCGCCGTCTCAGCGAGCAGGAGTATCGTACGCTCGGCGATATTCTGCGGAAGGCCATCAAGGATTGGCAGTACGAAACCACCGCCGAAATCATCCGTGTGATCGCGCTGACGGGCTGCCGGCGCAGCGAGATCATTGGTTTGCAGTGTGGTGAAGTCGATACCGAAGGCAGTTGCCTTCGGCTGACCGACAGCAAGGAGGGCGCGTCGGTGCGTCCAATCGGTCTGCCTGCGCTGGAGTATCTCGAGAGCCGCCGCAACGAGGATCAAGATGCCGAGGCCTATGTCTTTCCCGGCTGGGAGGATGACACGCCTTTCGGAGCCTTCCCCAGACAGTGGACCAAGCTGTTCAAGGACACCGATCTGGCCGGCATCACCCCGCATGTTCTGCGGCACAGCTTCGCCAGTATCGGCAACGATGACGGGTTCACCGAGGCGACAATCGCGGCCCTGGTCGGGCATTCTCGGGGCACGATAACGAGCCGCTACATCCACACATTCGACACTGCGCTCATCATGGCGGCCGACAGTATCGCGGGCTACATCCAGGGTTTGCTAGACGGCGTCGCGTTCACCCACACCCCCTACGCGCTAGATCGGGACTCCCGGAAGTCAGCGCTTGCTCACTTCTTGGGGAAACCGACACCGAGAGGCGGAACACCGAGCGATCAGCAGCGTAGTCGATCATCTGCTTCGCGCCCCCCTTTCAGCCGTTAGCCAGGCATTTCGATTTCCTGAAACCGGTCGGTCCGGTTAGCGTCTCGCCAACGTCGAAAACGGGGTGGGTTTCTGCCCGTCCGCTTCTGGGTGGCGGAGCTGGGAAAGCGGCCTTTCAGGTGGCCGCCCCGACTTAGTCCCGATCCTGGGCTACCTTGACGACCTGATGATCGTTACGCTCGGCATTTTGCTGGCCCGTAATCTGATTTTGTTCGCGTTGCGTTTTTCCCGGAAAGCGAAAGGCACCGCTTACGGAAAGCTGCCGTCCCAATGCCGTGTTAACCGACGGCATTGACGTGATAGCCACATTCTGTCGCCATCAAGCCGCTGGACGACATTGCAAGCGGCGCTGCAACCCCATTGTCGCCAAAGTCGCGACTTAGGTACGAGATAGAACGTCAAGGTGTGCCAAAATGAATAATATCTGGACAATCCAAGCCAATGGCCGCGCCGTGATAGCTTTCTGCAATGCTCACGATCGACCTTATGAAGTGGATGAGGACATTGACGAGGCCGAAGCCTATGTCGAAGATGCGGGGCTGCAGGAGGACCTAACGGTCCTGTGCGATCTAGATGGCAAGTCGTTATGGGATGGTGAGAGTAGCCTTGCGGTGCGCCGTGCAAACGCAGAAGAGGCTTCCCGATGGAAACGGGCTTATGATGCCGCACTAGCGAACAACCACATCGAATATGGCGATGGGTTCAGGACGTACCTTATTGCAGTCATTGATCCAACCGAAGCTGACGGTAACGAGGCATGAGCGGGCGCCGGATTGAGCAGCGATCTGTGCGCGGGTGGTGGCTTAGCGCGTTCCAGGGTCTCGCCGAATCTGCCGGATGTGTCAAACCTTGTAACGCCGCTTATTTCTCCTGCGCGCCATTGTATCTTCGCCCTAACGTTTGCGATCATCCGGCGTCGTCAAGTCGTAGGCTCAACTATCCTTATCGCCGGCACAGCAGGCACGCGGCCTTTAGAGATGGTGGCCCGCACGGTATCGATCGGCTCCGGCCGACCGAATAGGAAGCCCTGGCCAATGTCGCAGTCCGTCCGCTCCAGCAGTTGCACCTGCTTGCAGGTTTCGATGCCCTCGACGATGACCTTGGCGCCCAGTTCCTTAGCCATGACGAGAATGGCTTCGATGATGGCCAGCCCAAGCGTATCCTCACCCAGGTTCTTCACGAAGCTGCGATCAATCTTGAGCTCGTCCCAGCGAAACGTGCTGAGATAGGACAGGGACGAAAATCCCGTGCCAAAGTCATCGAGGGCAATGGCAATGCCCCGGGCGCGCAAGCCCTCCAGCACTTCGATGACCCGCTTGGGGTTCACCATCAGCACGGATTCGGTCACTTCAAGCTTCAATCGTTGCGCCGGCAGGCCGCTGTTACGCAGCGCATTCTCGACCGTCTCGATCACTTCGCCCTGCATGATCTGGATGACGGAGAGGTTGACCGCCACGTGGATATCGTCGGGCAGCAGCATGGCGTCGCGGCACGCCTGCTCGATCATGTAGCGCCCGATATGGGCGATCTGGCCGGAGGCCTCGGCAATGGGAATGAACTCGGCGGGAGACACCGCGCCCAGCTCCGGATGCTGCCAGCGCGCCAGCGCTTCCACCCCGACGATGCCATTGGTGCGAAGATCAACCTGAACTTGGTAGTTGGGCACGATCTCGCCCCGCCCGATGGCGTCGCGCAATGCGTTCTCGAGCCGCAGCCGGCGTTCAACACCCTGCCGCAACGTGGCGTTATAAAGTCGAACCGAACCCTTGCTGCTCAACTTGGCGTCGTTCTGCGCCAGATCCGCATCGGCCATCAGCGTCATTGCGTCCCATCGCTGGTCGTCGGCCAGGGCAAGGCCCGCTGTGGCACCGATAGTGATCTTGCCGCCATCGATCTCGTATGGTTGCGAAACCTCTACCAGTACGTTTTCGGCGAAGGCCTGCGCGTCCAGCAGGTTCTGCGACTGTGTCATTATGACAAATTCGTCGCCACCCAATCGGGCTACCAAGCCGCCGGGCTGGTCCCGTATTAGCGCCCGCAGCCGCTGGGCCACCTGAACCAGCAGCTTGTCACCAAATAGGTGGCTCCAAGTATCATTGACCTGCTTGAAGCCATCCAGATCCAAGGCAACCACCGCGAGCAGATGTCCGATGGGTCGGTCGGTTTTGTTATAGGCCGTCAAAGCGTTGCGGTTAGGGAGGCCGGTCAACGGATCATGGCTCGCAACATAGGCGAAGTCATCCGCGACGCGCCGAGTGTCTGCATGCGCGCGCCATAGCGAACGGTTCTGCAGCAACAGGAGCACCAGCAGCAATAGCCCAGCCCCCAGCAGCGTGACGACCAGATAGTTCTGCACTTCCTGTCGTCCGGTTAGCGTTTCGCGGATCTCTGCGGCCTTGCTGACAGCGGACGTGGTGGCCTCGGCACCAAGCTGGTCGATCGCCGGTCCCACGGGGCGCCAGGCCTCAAGCAGGTCGGACAGCGACGCAACCTGCGACAGGTCCGAGAACTCCGTTTCGAAAGATTCGACGAGCAGCCGGAGGCGGTCGAACGTCTCCCGGTTCGCCGGAGAGGAATCGAGAAATTCCCGGTAGCCGCCGACATTCCAGGAATCGAGGCGGCCGAGCAGGATCTGGTAGTAGAGTTCGGCACTTTCGGCATCGGCCGGTAGCCGCAGCGCAGCATAGCGCGCGAGATAGACTTCGAGTTGCGCCGCCTCGATCCTGCCATGCGCTCCGATCCAGGACACGTCGAACCGCATCGACCGGTTCACCGCATCCGCAGAGTCCTGCACGACCCGTGCGTGCAGGACTGCTGAAATCCCCAGCACGGCAACGATAACGAGCACCAATTGCCGGAACCAAACGAGAGGCAACATAGACGGTCAACTCCCCAGGGGATGGCAATGATCAGGCCTGCCACGTCCAGCGGCAGTCAAAGTCGTTGGCTGTCGTGAAACGGCCGCCACTTGCGCGACAATGCGCATTCTGGTGAATCGCTAGGGGCGCATGGAAAGTTCCCTATCTCGATCCCATAGGGACAGGATATGTGCGTCACCCTCAAGGGTTGCTTACCGATTTTGCAATAATCCTCAAAGATCGAGGATACTTCGTGGTGCGGCTTCCGGCTTTGGCGACGAGCTACAGCGATCAACGACTAGTCATTCCCGCAACGTCCTGGAGGACAAGGGCATCAACCTGCCCACCAAAAATCTACTCCAAAAAAGAGAGAGGGGAAGCTGGACTTCTAGCTCAGGCGCACTGATCGACATGCGATGGACGCGGCAGGGCAACCTTGGTCGGGGCAGGACCTTGATCCAACAATTCAGGTGCGACTAACTTTGTCCCGAAATCTGCCACCCGCGGCTAATCTCCAATCAACGGCGGTTGGGGTGGAATGCAGTCAGTCTGATGTTAGTGCTCGATTAATCGAAAGCGGACGTTCAAGCGGTCACCGTCAAAACGGCACAACTATCTGATGGCCTTCGCTAGCCACCAGATCGCCAGCGCCGCTGCAGCGACCCAGAGGCTTACAATTACGGCCAGACCGGCGCGACTGATCGGACGGCCCTCTCTTATGCTGGCCTTGGCCCGAAACTCAGCCATCAGAACGGGAGGTACCAGGCGCACCGCCCAGATGATGCCGAGCGGAACAATCAGCAGGTCATCGAGATATCCCAGTACAGGGACAAAGTCGGGAATGAGATCCACCGGCGACAAGGCATAAGCCGCAACAGCGGCCGCGACTAACCTTGCTGCCATTGGTGTGCGGGGATCACGGGCGGCAATCCAGAGTGCCACAACATCGCGCATGATGTTGCGTGCCCAATTTTTGGCCCGATCAATCCAAGTGCTCATTTGTGCTTGCGCGTCACCCGAAGAATTACGCGACCGGTTCCATCTTCATGCGAGGTCGATCAGTTGTCCGGTTCTCGAAAATTGGGCCCGCCGCCAGCTTCGCGAAGCCGGCATCACCGCCAAAGCATGGGGCACACCGCCAGTTGCGCTCAGGCAATCGAAGTACGTTACAGGTTCGAAAGCGATCAAAGTCGTGGGTCGCAGATGGAAACCACTGAACGAAGAGGCGTTTACCTTCGCCCTGTAGTGTCGGCCTATCCGGGAACGAACAAGGTAATTCTCACAGGTGTATAGTCCTCGGCTAGTTTCCAAACCAGCGCTCTCAACCTAATCATGGGGCCTTGCGTTACCAGCGTTTCGCCCAACACAATCTCCGCTGCCTGTACTGGACCGCGCGCCTGCACGGGTATGCAAATCGCCTTGTCAGGTATGCCGTTGACGCCCACAGGTTGCACGGAGAAATTGTCAAGAGACTTCATTAGGATAGTGTTCGCTGGAGACGTTAATAACCTGTTAAAGCAAACTTGGGCGGCGGTTTCAATTGGGCGATATGAGCATCGTTCCGAGTGCCGTTCTGATTAGCAATGCCAGCCATCGTCAGTCCAATGCAGCGAAACGCTCAACCAGTTGAGTCGCCCCGGAGACGATAAGCAGGTCGCCTGGCTGGATCAGCGTTTCCGGCCGCGCATAGGTAAAGTCGGTCTTTGGGCGCTTCACTCCGACGACCGTGACGCCATATTTGCTGCGCAGGGCTGACTCGCCGAGGGTCTTGTTAAGACTCTCCCGAGGCGCCCGGGTTTTGACAATGGCAAAACCATCGTCGAATTCGATGAAATCGATCATCTGGCCGGTAACAAGATGCGCCACCCGCTCCCCCATCGCGGCCTCGGGGTAAATGACGTGGTGGGCACCCGTTCGCTCCAGCAGGCGTCCATGTTTTTCGCTGAGCGCCTTGGCCCAAATATCTGGCACCGCGAGTTCACTGAGGGCGAGCACCGTCAGCAAGCTCGCCTCGATGTCGGTGCCAATACCGACCACCGCCTTGTCGAATTCGGCAACGCCTAAACGCTTCAGCGTGTCCGAGTTGGTTGTGTCGGCTTGAACCACATGGGTCAGACGGTTGGCCCATGACTGGACAATGCTAGCGTCTTCGTCGATAGCGAGGACTTCATGACCGAGCCTCACCAGTGAATCGGCGACAGCCCCGCCAAACCTGCCAAGGCCGATGACGAGGACGCTGCCAGATGATGCCGCAAAAGGTTTTTTAGCCAACGATAGGGCGCTCCTCGGGATATCTGTAGGGCCGCTGCGACCGCTTGAGGGCAAGGCCAGTTGCCACGGTTATCGTGCCAACGCGACCAATAAACATCAAGGCAACAAGGGTGAGTTCGGCAGATGGAGGCAGGTCCGCAGTGATGCCGGTCGACAGGCCCACAGTGGCGAACGCCGAAATGGTTTCAAACAAGACCTGCTCAAAGCTGAATGTTGTGACTGAAAGCAAATGCAGGGTCCCCAGCGCGATTGCAAAGGTTGCTAGTACAATCAGCGTAAGCGCCTGGCGCTGCACGTCAGTCGAAAAACGTCGGCCAAAAGCTGTCGTATCGGGCTCGCCTCTGATCTCCGCCCAGACCGCAAGAATGAGCACCAGCGCAGTGGAGACCTTCATGCCGCCGGCCGTGCCGGCACTACCCCCGCCAATAAACATCAGCACGTCGGTCACAAGCAGGGTCTCGGGTTGCAGCGCGCCGATGTCGATAGCGTTGAAGCCTGCGGTGCGGGTGACGACGGAATGGAACAATGCTCCCAAAAAGCGGTCGGGATACGTCATAAGGCCGCCGAGCGCACCGGTGTCCGCAGCTTCATAGGCAAGCGTCGCGACGGTTCCCACCGCAAGCAGGATACAGGTGCCAAGAAGCGTAATTTTGGTATGCAGAGACCACTTCCCCGGGTGCAGCAGGGTGCGCCGAAGATCTGCTAATACTGGAAAGCCGATACCGCCGATAATCACCCCCAGCATGATCGGCCCCAAAAATAGCCAGTCGTTGGCAAAGCCGATCAGGCTGTCTGAATAGGTGGAGAAGCCCGCATTGTTAAAGGCCGAGATGGAATGGAATAGCCCATTCCAGATCGATTGCGACAGGGGCTCTCCATAGCTCAGGTGCAGCCGAGCCGTGAGCATTGCCCAGATGGCAAGTTCAACGAGGACGGTCACGACGAAAATCAGCCGCAGAACCCCCGTCACGTCTCCCAGATCAAGGGTGCGGGTTTCTGCCTGGGCAATGATCCGCGTGCGCAGCCCGAGGCGGCGGCTGATCAGGACGCCGAGTAAAGTGCTGCCGGTCATGATCCCGAAGCCGCCGACCTGAATCAGCGCAAGAATCACACCCTGACCGAATCCGGTCCAATAGGTGGGCGTGTCGACGACGATCAGGCCTGTGACGCAGACAGCAGACGTTGCGGTGAATAGAGCGGTAATGAAGTCGGTACCGCCTGGGCCGACCTTGGAGATCGGAAGCAACAACAGGCCCGTTCCAATGGCAATGGCCAGGAGAAAGGCGAGGGGAACGAGCCGGGCTGGATGCTGGAGGGACGATTTCAAAATAGGTTCGATCGTTCATCTTGGGGATGCATTTTGTAACGGCCAGTCCGCCCCTTGTCTTTAAAGTTTCCTCACGCCTGCCAATTTTGCGTTGCAGCAGGGCTTCATTAGGATGCCGCTGCAAGGTGGTGCCCGTAGAAAACCACGCTGACCGGGCCGCGACCACAGTTGAAGTAGAGATGGCAGCTTCTGGGTGGAGAAATGATTGCGATCGTCCGATTAGGGGTCGACACCCTACTGGCAGTTGCGGGGTGGCTTGAATGGGGTGGCTTGCGGACTGGCGGCTTTTGGAGCCGAATTGACGGATGCGGACTAAGGTGATTGCCCGCAGCCGATACAGAACAATCTTACGTTGATCCGAACGACCGTCAGATACCCGCGTCTCTTCTCAGCGGAGGCGTATTCAGTGTAAGGCACGTTGAGAAAAACCGCACTCCAGGTCCAATAATCCGCGCTTGCAAACGGATACTATTCCTCTCCGCCGGACCAACCAAATGGGCCGCTCGCTATTACTAGCTGGCGGTGCAGTTCATTGATGAGAACTGCTTTGGCGCCCGACCGCGACTCGATCAGGCCTACCTGGCGAAACGCCTGGGGCTTTCCGAACGGGGCGGTCACCAACGGCGCGATACTCTCCGCCACCGCGATCTGCGGCACGACCGAAACTCCAAGTCCATTGGCCACGCAGGCGGTAATGGACGAGACGGTGTCCATTTCCGCCACTTCGCTGAGCATTATGTTCATGCGCGCTAATTCCCGATCGATCATATGCGCCAGTGGCACGTTGCTTCGAAACCGCACGAATGGAAACTTTGCCAAAAGGGTGGCGGCCGATGCCGGCTCGGTTCCCGGGGGAGCGATCACCAGCAGCGGTTCCCGCAGGAACGGCCGCCAGCGTAGTGTCGAGGGGAACTCATGGATCTCTGCTACCATCGCAGCGTCAAGTCGACCCACGACCACGTCTGAAAGTAATGCCTCCGACATCGAGACGCGCAGCTTGATGCGAAGCTGCGGATAAAGCGCGTTAAGGCGCGTAATGGCGTTTGGCAGTAGGCCGAGCGCACTGGTGCGCACCGATCCAAGCGACAGCGAGCCGCTAATAGTGGTGCCCTTTATGGCGTCCACCGTCGTATCTGCAATACGGATCACTTCCTCGGCGAGGCTGACCATTTGCATCCCCGCGGGGGTAAGGGTGGGCGGGCGGCTGGAACGGTCGAACAGGATCGTCCCAACTTCACCTTCCAGCGCCTGAATTTGTTGGCTCACTGCAGAGGGTGTCAGGTTAACCAGTTCGGCTGCCCGTACAAAACTCCCGGTGCGCGCAATGGCCGTCAAGGTCTTAAGTTGACGCGTATCCATGTTAAGTTTTCCTAATCATCTCAGACAGAATTACCCGCTTTGGTTCAGGTCGTCTATTGATATGCTTATCCCATTGACGAGCGGAAGGTTGGCGGGAGGGTTTATGGGCGAGACTATTCTGATCACGGGATCGAGCCTGGCTCCTGCCGCTGTGACAGTCTTGAGCGATGCTGGATATGAGCCTGTCTACCTCCCTCCCTATGCCGACACGACCGTGCTCAAGTCCTATGTGACGGATTGTCGGCCCGTCGGAATCATTTCGCGGATGGGTCGTATCGATGCGGCAATTTTCGAAGTAGCTCCCCAGCTCAGGATCGTTTCCAAGCACGGCGTTGGTGTTGACAATATCGATGTGGATGCGGCTAGCGACCATGGCGTGCCGGTTATCGTTGCTTCCGGCGCCAATGCCGTCTCGGTGGCTGAACACGCGATGGCCCTGCTGTTCGCGGTCGCCAAGCGCATCGTGCAGCTCGATCAGAGTCTGCGCGAAGGCCGGTGGGACAAGCCGGACTTCGAGGGGCGGGAACTCGCAGGTTCCAAAATGGGCCTTGTGGCATTCGGCGCCATAGCCCAGCAGACGGCCCGCCTTGCCAAGGCCTTCGACATAGATGTCGTCGCCTACGATCCCTATGGCGATGATGCGGTGTTTGAAACGTTTGGCGTCGCTCGAGTCGATAGTCTCGAAGGCCTGCTTGAGGACTGCCCTATCGTGAGCCTGCACTGTCCGTTGACCGAGCAGACGCGGAGCTTGATCAATCGCGATTCGCTCGCACTGATGCGCAGTGACGCTATCCTGATCAATACTGCGCGTGGCGGGCTGATCGATGAGCCTGCGCTGGTCGAAGCACTTGGTGCCCGTCGTATTGCAGGTGCAGGTCTTGATACCTTTGCCACGGAACCACCATCCAAAGATCACCCGTTCTTCGCGAGCGACCGCGTGGTGCTGACGCCCCATATCGGCGGCGTCACCACGGCTGCCAATGCCAGAGTAGGCGTCGAGGCGGCCCAGGGCGTCGTCGATTACCTTGCCGGGCGGGCATTGCCCCCTGGCCGCATCGTCAACGGCAAGCGTCTGGGGCAGGCAGCTTCGCCCAAAATGGCAGGAAACGTGCAATGATTCCGGGATTTCGCGTACTTGGGCGGAGCCAGCGTGTCTCTGCCGAAATGATCGAGCAATACCGCGTGCTTCCCGTCGCCAATGTCAGCGACAGCATGCACCGCATGTCCGCGGGCGGCCCGCGGCTCACCATGATGCATCGTGATGGCCAGCTTGCCGGTGCAGCGCTGACGGTCAAGACGCGTCCAGGCGACAATCTCATGCTGCACAAGGCCATCGACATGGCCGAGCCGGGCGACGTGATCGTGGTCGATGCGGGCGGTGATCTGACCAATTCGCTGATGGGAGAGTTGATGCTGGCCTATGCCGTTCGCAAGGGTGTTGCAGGTTTCGTGCTCTACGGCGCCATTCGCGACGCAGACGCCTTCCTTAAGGTCAACCTGCCGGTCTTTGCTGCTGGGGTCACCCACCGGGGTCCCTACAAGGACGGTCCGGGCGAAATCAACGTTCCGATTGCGCTCGAAGGCATGGTCATCAGCCCCGGCGATCTGGTGATCGGCGACCGTGACGGCGTGCTCGCCGTGCCCCTGGAGGCCGCTGAAGACGTGCTCGCAAAGACAATGTCCAAGCAAGACGCCGAAGCCCGCCAGATGGCGGCTATCGAAAACGGAACCAACGACCGGACATGGGTCGATGAGAGCCTCAAGCGCCTGGGCTGTTCTATGCCATAAGCGCCCGCCTTGGGCGGAGCCCAGTGACCCGGGGTAAAACGGGTTTGAGACCTGGCCGAAATGCGAAAACGCGAAGGCCTTCAGGGAGAGAGAAATGAAGAAAACTCTGGCAATTTCGGTGGTAGCGCTGCTCGCAGCAACCGGCACGGCGCAAGCTGAATGGCCGACGGACCGCCCGATCGAGCTGATCGTTGCATTCGCCCCCGGTGGCGGCACCGACATCATGCTGCGCACACTAGCACCTTACCTCGAGAACATTCTTGGCGCCGAAATTCCCGTACTCAACCGCCCAGGCGCTTCGGGCGAAATCGCCTACACGGCGCTGGCTCAGTCAAATCCCGACGGCTACACGCTTTCCTCCCTAAATACGCCCGGCTTTTTGACCCTGCGTATCGGCCGCGAACTGGGCTTTGATCCGGCTGCGATTTGCCCGATCGCCCGTATCGTGGAAGATCCGGGTGCTCTGATCGTACAGGCCAGTTCGCCCTACCAGACTATGGAAGAACTCGTGGCCTATGCCAAAGCAAACCCTGGCGCAGTATCGATGGGCACGACCGGCGTTGGCACTGACGAACACCTTGCCATGCTGCAGCTTGAGGAGGCCGCCGGCATTGACATCACCGCAGTTCCATTTGCCGGGGCCAATGAAGCCAAGACAGCGCTGCTTGGCGGCCACGTCACGGCCATCGGTCTCAATGTCGGCGAATATAGCATCGCCGATCAGAATTCGCTCAAGGCCATTGGCCAGTTCGCCGAAGAACGCTCTCTTCTGGCACCCGATCTCCTCACGGCCAAGGAGCAGGGTTTCGACGTTATCCAGAGTTCCGAACGCGGCCTCGCAACCCGGTGCGATGTGCCCGAAGACATCCGTGCCAAGCTGTCGGACGCCGTAGATCAGGCGCTAGCCAGTCCCGAATTCCTGGAGCAGGCCAAGCAGCAGGCGCTGCCCCTGTCCTATCTGTCGGGCGCAGAATGGGTCGAGCAGATGCCGGGCCGCCTTGAGCGCTATACCGAGATCTTCTCGCTGATCGAGGCTGGTCGCTAAATGTCCCGCTCCACGAGCAGTAACCGGGGCGACCGTCCTGACCTGCTGACGGCAGCAATCTATGTTGGCGTCGGCGCGCTCGGCCTTTGGGCCGGGCGCGCCCTGGAATTCGGCTCGCTCGCGTCAATGGGCCCAGGTTTTGTGCCAACGATCATTTGTTTTCTCTTGATCGGGATCGGCGTGTGGATAGGTGCCCTGGGACTGCGCCGCCCCCATGTTCCGATAGAACCCATGAAGCTGCGGCCGATCCTCGTCATCACCCTGGCCATCGTGGGTTTTGCCTACGTTGCGGCCTGGCTCGGTTTCGTCGCGGCTACGCTGTTCCTGATCGCGCTGAGCAGTCTCGCCGAACGGAACGTTCGCCCGGCCGAAACCCTGTTTCTGGCGGTTGGTCTCAGCATATTCGGTGCCCTGGTCTTTGTTGTCGGCCTCGGCGTCCAGGTCAAGCTTTTGCCCTTCTAAGCCACGCCTGACCTTTCTTACTGGCCGCCCTTGGGCGCGCGGGAGTGTCGCTATGGAATTTATCGATCTATTAGCCCTCGGCTTCGGCGCCGCCCTGACGCCCGAGAATCTTTTCTTCTGTCTTTTGGGGGCGCTACTCGGAACGTTTATCGGCGTCTTGCCAGGCATCGGGCCGACCACAACGATCGCCGTGCTTTTGCCGATCACGTTCTTCCTGCCTCCACTGGGCGGGATCATCATGCTCGCGGGCATCTATTACGGCGCCCAATATGGTGGCTCGACCACGGCTATCCTAGTCAACCTGCCCGGTGAAGCCTCGACGGTGGTCACCGCTATTGACGGCTACAAGATGGCCCAGAAGGGTCGTGCCGGCGCGGCCCTCGCCATTGCGGCCCTGGGCTCGTTCTTTGCCGGCACCGTTGCAACCTTTGCCCTCGCGATCGCCGGGCCAACGCTCTCCGGTTTCGCTTTGTCCTTCGGCCCCGCCGAATATGTGGCGCTGATGATCTTCGGGCTGCTTGCCGCAACGATCCTGGCCCGCGGTCCGGTGCTCAAGGCCATTGGTATGATCCTGATCGGGCTGCTTCTGGGCACAGTTGGGACCGACCTAAGCACCGGCGCCTCGCGCCTGACCTTCGGCTCAATCCAGCTCTATGACGGGATCGACTTCATCGTCATTGCCATCGGTTTGTTCGGCTTCTCGGAAATCATCGAGAACCTGGAAAAGACCGGCTCCAGCGGCGTCAAAGTGGCCAAACTGACCCGCCTATGGCCAACGCGCGAGGACTTCAAGCGCGCCTGGCCGGCCGTGTTGCGGGGCACCGGTGTCGGCACCTTTCTCGGCATTCTCCCAGGTGGCGGCGCAACCCTTGCTTCATTCAGCGCCTATTCGCTCGAAAAACGGGTCTCCAAGCGTCCTGACGAGTTCGGTGAAGGTGCTGTCGAAGGCGTCGCCGGCCCCGAGGCGGCCAACAATGCCGGTGCCCAGTCCTCATTCATCCCGCTGCTGACGCTTGGTATTCCATCCAACAACATGATGGCGATGATGCTCAGCGCCTTCGTGATCCACGGCCTGACGCCGGGTCCACAGATCCTGCAATCGCAGCCTCAATTCTTCTGGGGACTGGTCGCCAGTATGTGGATCGGCAATGCCATGCTGCTGGTCATCAACTTGCCGCTAATCGGTCTTTGGGTTCGCCTTCTAACCATTCCGTATCGGCTGCTTTATCCGGCGATACTTCTGTTCTGCTGCGTTGGTGTCTATAGCCTCAACAACCGCATCTTCGATGTGGCGCTGGCAGCCGGTTTTGGCCTCATCGGATATCTGTTCCGCAAGGCCAAGTGTGAACCCGGTCCGCTGCTACTTGGTTTCGTGCTCGGCCCTCTGTTGGAGACGAACCTTCGCCGGGCACTCCTAATTTCCCAGGGCGACGCCAGCGTCTTCATTGAGAGGCCCATCAGCCTCATCCTGCTCTGCGCCACTGCCTTGCTGTTGTTGATGATGATTCTTCCCAACTTTCGCAAGAGCCGCGAAGAAGCCTTCAAGGGCGAAGAAGTCTAACAATCAAAGTTCTAGGAAGATCACGCCTCCGCTGCCCGTGGTCTTCCAATTTTGTCATCTGGAGTCTACCGTCCACGATAGACGGCCAACCCTCCGCTCTTTCGACCCCAAAGCAATGAACCTGATGACCGCTTTCGGGACACAACCAGTGGTTCTCGGATGCCTGAAATGGGGTCGGCACTTGCCACCAGCGCGTAAGCCATAATCGTTTATCCAGCGGCCGCTTCGGCCGATGGAGAAATGTAATGGTATCTCACAATGTGATCCTGCGGCTGCAGTATGGCCTGCCTGGAATGCCGGAAGGCAGGTTGGGGCGAAGCGCGCTTTGCAGGTTCGCCAGATTTGGTCAATCCGCTTCTTTCTCGATCGTGAAGGACGGATGCGGGATCGAGCACTCTTCGACCTTGCGATCGACAGCAAGTTGCGAGGGTGCGATTTAGTGAAGGTCAAGAATCGGCACCCATGTATCCGCCTCAACGATCCGCGCCAGATCGATGGTGGTCCAGCAGAAGACCGGGCCACCAGTCTCAGTTTGAAATCACTGCCGACGCAAGAGGAAGTCTGCTGGATGGCTGGAGCGACGAGGCGGCTCGGTCGACAACTTTGCGTTTCCAAGCCGCGTCAATCCTGAAGGGCATCTGAGCACTCGGCAGTATGCGCGCCTGGTCGATCAGTGGGTAACGGCAAATGGGCTGCCGTCAGAAGAATATGGCACCCACTCGCTTCGGCGCACGAAGGCTGCCCTTATCTACAAGGCCACCGGCAATCTTCGAGCGATCCAGATTTTGCTTGGACACCGCAAGATCGAGAACACGGTAAGGTATCTGGGCGTGGACGTTGATGACGCCCTCTCATTGTCCGAGGCCACGGAAATTTGACCTTAACACTTCGCCAAATGACCATTGGCGCGTCGTCGGCGAAGCGCCCCATTCCGACCGTTGAGAGCGCTTCACAGGTTTCCGAAAAGCTGTCGGCGTCGGAGCGGTCATCTACTGGAATTCGACCTTGTTTTGGCCAGCGCCCTCGGGACTTGTTTCGTTAAGCGGAATTAACGGCTTGTGACCCTGTGCCCTGCCTATCGCCTGTCGGGCGTTTGGGGCGTTACGATTGCAAAGCCCGCCGCCGCCAGCTCGTTCTCTATGGCGAGGGCATCCAGATCGCCGAACATCCGGTCGCCGGTATCGACAGTCGCATAGTAGGTCCAGCCGGTTCGATACTTCGGCGGGATAGCGGACTGTGGCGACATGGGAAGCACCAGCAGATCGCTCTGCAACTGCCCTTCGCTTCGGGTGATGAACACATTGACCTGCATTTAACGATCCTCCCGCCAGGCATCCCGCGATGGCGCGCCCGAGACTGCACTGGCACCCCGTTATGCGGACATCCGGTTGTCGGTCGGGGACACGCCCGACGAGGATCCGGCTCCGGATGGTGCGGGAGGCTCCAGCGATGCCGTGAGCAACGGCGTTTGCCGCCTACCCGATATACCCGAAACAGCGTTACGCCGCTCCTCCATGGCTCCACCATGCCTGCAGCTGTCGATTCTGAGCCTGCCGACCTAGTCAAAGTTCTCTGCGCCGTCTGGTGGTGAGCATTGGTACCCACAAATGCCAGCGCGGCAATCAAAGAACCGACCGACAACCTCGCGGTCAGTCTTCCCAATGAGCGGGTCTTTCGGCGGGAAACAGTTCGTCGCCCGAAGGCGCGTCGAGGCTCGCTCGCTGAGCCCAAAGTGCCGACGTAGCTCACGTCATGAATCTTGGTTCCGCCATATCCAACTTCCGCACGTCACATCAATGTGGCACAGGGGGCCTTCGATAAGGGGGTGACACAGGGGCCAAAGAAAGCCCCAACCGAGGGGGACTCTGGTTGGGGCCAAGACTCTGGAGTATCGGCTGGGGTGGGCCGATGGAGATACAATTGCGGATCGTCATGTCAGTTCCGCGACTGGGATCACGAAACAAAGATCGAGTCGGCGCCTATGGCGCTTAGTCGTTGAACTGAAGTCCGACGCTCATTCCGTCGCGCCAGACGATGCGGCAAGGCTGCATCCGATGGTCGGGTAACAGCAAGTAGAAATCTTCCGGCAAATCGAGATCAGGGTGCACCGCAACGCGTGCGCCAGTTCTTGTTATGTCGAGCACCGCGCCATCAAGGCGCGTCATGCCCGCATCGAGAACGACGGTGGCTATCAGGTCTACCCGTTCGCGCTGCAGCTGTCTGCGTTCCTGCATGCTCTTAGTTTAAGTTGGCGGTTGAAGACTGTTCCGCTGCCACAGACGCAATTCCCATTGAAAACGCCTCAAGCAGGGCTTCGGAAATTGCGACTGCCAGAAGCGTGCTCTCGGCCTCGATCTCGAATATCTGGAGTTGATGTGCGCAGGTGACGAGCGCTGAGCCTTCGCATTCAACGATATCTTGGGCCTTAGCGAGCGCCCAAGCCGTAAGGTTCTGCATAAAAGACCTCCGCCGTTAGATCGCCCGTCTGGGATACTGGCCCTGCTTCGTTAGAATAGTCTGCCGACGATCCCTAAAATTTTACGCGCTGCCCTGGGCCGTCTCATAGACGCCCTGGTGATGCTCCACCATTCCCAGTTCGCCGGCGGAGAAGGCCCTTACTGCCCCCGTCGACTGCAGCGAGATTTGAGGTGAGGGAGATCGGTTGCGTTGCGAGCGCCGCGATGATGCACGGGCGAAGTCGTTTCCGTTAGTTCCCTTTAGCGGACTAGACCCCTCACTTTTAGGGGTGACGATCAAACCCCTGCCAGGCTACTCATGTTTTCGAGGGCCTAGGCCAAGGCACTGTTAAGACCAGGCGGCAACGAAGATCGTGGGCGCCCCGCGTTGCGCGTGGTTCCTGCGGGCTGGCCCGGTCAGGTCGCCAATTGCCAGAGCGCGAACCCGACCGCCATCAGCAGCGCCGCGCTTGCCGCTACTAGGCCGGCGAGGGCTCCGTAGCGGGCCATCGTCTTTGTTCTAAACAATCCTCGTCCTCCTTATCTCTGCCCCTTGGCGGACGACAAAACCACACACATCACCTGGAGATCAATATGGCCAACCATGTGGCCCTCTCGGTCATGCGGTAGGCTCCTGCGGCGTTTGGCCAGTCAGCATAGCGCCAGTTCCACCGTCATCGATAATGGAAACCCGTTCCGCAGCGTAGGCGCTGACGATCTTGGCCTTGGTCGTGTTTGTTGCAACGCCGGTCGTCTCGAACCGGTGCACGGTCGTAAAGGCAATCCCGGCCTTCTCCGCCAAGTCACGCAGTGACCATTTCAGCATTGCTCATGCGGCGCGGTTTTCCTCGGGTGTCAGAACCGGCAGATCATCATGTCGCATTCCGGCCGCCGCCGAAGGCCTGCCCAAATATCAAGGGCTCTCCAAGCTGGTTCGCGACCCGGCCCTGGGCGCCTTCTTCGAGCGTGGCGAGCGCGACAGCGGCGCGGCCTTCACCCTGGCGTAAGGTGTCGCACCAGTCCAGAAGCTGCCCGCGACCGCTGAGCGCATCTCACCTTGGTGGCGCATATCCCCGGCACCATGGCCGGGAAACGTGACCGGGCCATGCTGCTCCTGGGCTTTGCCGGCGCGTTCCGGCGCAGCGAGCTAGCCACGCTCAACGTCGAGGACCTGACCGATGGTGAGGCCGGGGTGGACGTGCCCGTCCGGCGCAGCAAGACGGACCAGGAGCGGGCAAAACGGTCGCCGTACCCCACGGCACCCACTATCTGCCCGTGCAAGCGCTCCAGGCATGGCTGGCCGCTGCAGGCATCACCACGGGGCCGATCTTCCGGGCGGTGTCACGGAGTGAAAAGGTGACCGACGAAGCCATCACCGGGCACACCGTCGCCAATGGGGTGAAACGCTATGCCAAACTGGCCGGGCTCGATGTGGCGGGGTTCAGTGGTCATTCGCTGCGGGCGGGGTTCGTTACGTCGGCCGCCGACCGCGGCGCCGACCTGAACAGGATCATGATGTATCGCGCCATGTGGACCCACGGACGGTGCGGACCTCTATCCGCTGGGCCGATCGGTACAAAGATCATGCCGGCGCGGGGCTTCTATAGGTCGAACTGGCGAAGAGGGTGGGCGGCCTGCGTTACGGCCAGTGTTGCCAGCCAAGGTTTGCCGCAGCTTGTTGCATGGCAGGATTCTCAACGCGTATCCGGCGCTCCCTGACCCAAAGCTTCACGACGCGATAGTCAGCAGGTGCGCGGATGGCGATCGGCAACTGAGAAACCAGCATCAAAGCTGCCTCCTGAGGTGTGGCTCCCATAGACTTGCCCATTTCCTGCGCACGCTGCCGCAGATCAGCCGGAACGTGTTGAGGGTTGATCCCGAGGCGGGCGATCGCGGCATTGACGCGAATAACATAGAACACGCGCATCCTCCCCTAAATCTGCACTGTGAAACTTCGCCCAAGCGCCGGCAAAGGGCAAGACTGGCGTACCGGGAGATTTCGCCCTCGCTACCGATAATGACCGTTATCGGGGGCCACCACTCTTCCGCACAGGGCTGCGCCGGACATGACCAAATTGTGCTCGGACCATTCCTGGTAGTCCCAAGTGTGATGAGCCGTGGCATCGCCGCTGTGCTAACGGCTTACCCGTCGCGTCCGGGGGGCCAGCACGCGTTCCAGGGTATTTTTGCATGCACTCCCCCCACCCCCTTCGACTGTTCTCGCTGTTTGGCGTGCTGGCCCTGGCTGGCTGTTCAAGTGGCGGCACCAATTCGGACTCCAGCACCGTTGCCGCCGTGCCGGCGCCGCCAGCTCCACCGATGGGCTTCGGGCAAACGTTCTGAGCAGCGGGCGTTCCCAAGCTAGGCTAAATTTATAAGCAGCTTCCTCAACCGCGGGTGACCGGGCGCAAGCGCGAACCTGGCAGAATCGCTGAAACTCGCGGTTGAGTACACCTATCGGTCAGCGGCTGATCGGGAGTGTTACAAGCGTATAGGCATAGTGACCTTGGTGGGCAAAATTGGCTGCTTGATACCGCTCTGCAATCCCGGGCCGTCGATAAAACCGATTCCGGCATTGGCGGCGGTCAAAGCAAGTCCTGGCGCCGTTACATTGTGCGCGATGGCATTTACACCGGCTTCGAAGGCCGATGCGGCGAAACGGCTCAATTTTGCAGCGAGCATAAGATCGGTCCCCCGTGCGTCGCCCATGTCGAGGGAAACTGCCCACGGCTTCAAGTCCTGCAGCGAATTTAGGGCCGAATGCTCAAGTCCCACCTCAATCACGATGAGCCGGATGAGCTGCGACAGCTGCGAAAGCGTTGGCGCCAACTGCCCAGGGTCATAGTCCAAAGGAATGCCGACAACCTCCAGAATGAGAGACGGGCGATACTGACTGGGTATGGACGCCAGAAACTGCAAATAGGTTGTAGCGGAAGCTTCACCTTGAAGGGTCGCAAAATTGACCGCCACCAGCACAAGTGGAAATTTCTGGTTTCTGGGGTGGTGCATGAGTGCAGAAAGCGCCTTTTTAATCAGCACAAGATCAATATCGAGCTGTGCGATGTCCGGCCCCGCCAGCACGCCGAAAGAACTCTGACTGAAAAGCGTAGCATCCAACACGGCGCGGTTGAACGTTGTTGTCAATTTCCGGGCATTCCAAGCTGGAAAGAACAGGACGCCGCTTTTGCGAAGCTTGATTAGCCGTTCGACTGCGAACTGTTCAGCGGCTGCAGTTCTCAGCCGGTCCAGCTCATCAAACAGCATTTGCGCGCGTAAGCCGGATTCCGGTGCTATCGCTTGCGCTTCGAATTGAGCCAGGTAAAAAGTCTCGGTCACGTAGCTGGACAGCTCGGCTGACTGTCTTTTCACCGTCTCCGATAGGACGTGGGTACAGCTGCGCAGACGCCTGCTGGCACTGTCTATGTCGAGCTGTGGGAACAGCAGCACAAATCGCAGCCCTCCAAGATGGTGAAACACCTCGCCTCGAGGAAAGTAACTCCCAAGCTCGATACTAACGGCGCTTGCAAGCTTTGCGACGAGGCTACCATCGAGCTCTGCGATGATCTGTCGATCAAGCAGTTGGACCATACCGCCCAAAACTGGCGTCCCTTGGTCGGCCATGCGAACAAGCCGGTCACTGACCGGATCCCGGCTATGGATCGGCACTGCCGAAACGGTTGGCCTGCCCGTCCGTGATGGCGGGGCGACTTTTGGGGCGTCCGGGCTCAGGAAGACCGATAGAAATTTCGGCAAAGCCATGATTTCAGGTACCTAGGAGCAGATTTGAAGGCCCTTTTTGAGCATTTGGCTCATCCTGACATGGTGCTTCTTTCGAAGCTTCTGACTTTTAGTTAGAATTTTATCAATCACGGACAACCATCATAGGCGGGACACCGGATCAGCGGAGAGCACGGGAGGAGTTTCTGTTGTCACCACCGATAGACGAAGCGGCGGTCCAAAAGGAAATTGCCGAGGTTCTCAGCGAAGTAAATGACTTTGTTGCCCGCTGGAAAGCTCAAGAGTGCGCCGCCTCAGACGTGCCCAGCACCTTGATCAAAGACGCTGATGTTACACGAGCCTTGCGGCTGCTCGAGGATTTGCTGCCCCTCATGCTCCCTGGCGAGGCACGGGACCTCATCGCATTTATCGAGACAACCGGACGAATGCTTGATTCAAAGGATTGGCGCTTTCCGTCGTGCCCCAACCAAGCCAACAGCTAAACCTCAGCCGACTGCGCTGAGTGCGGGAGTACGGGTCCGCGCCAGCAAGCGCTCTAACTCGTCGCCACTTATTGGTCTGGCCAGCAGGAAACCTTGTAGCTGATCACATCCCAAGTCATCCAGGATCGATCGTTGCAGGTCAGTTTCGACCCCCTCTGCGGTGACCCTCATGCGCATCGCGCGTGCCAGTTCAATTATCGAGCGAACAATGCTGTCAATATCTTGGCCTTGGCCCAACTGCTCCACGAAAGAGCGGTCAATTTTGAGCTTATCGACCCCATATGTCCGCAGATAGCTGATCGAGGAGTAGCCCGTACCAAAGTCGTCCAAAGCCACCCTGATGCCCGCGACGCGTAGTTTGGTCAGCGTTGCCTGCACAACGGGCGAGTTTTGCAACAATAGCCCTTCGGTAATCTCAATCTCCAGCCTATCAGGTGCCAGGCCTGTGAGCGCCAAAATCTCCAGGACGCGGTCCGCGAAGCAATCGTCTCGAAACTGCAGTGGTGAAACATTTACAGCAACCCACGGAATGCTGGATTTCGCCGCGTATCTGCAGGCGGAATTTAGGACCCACAGTCCCAGTTGATCGATAAGTCCGCGCTCTTCGGCGAGGCTAATGAATTCGTCAGGGCGCAATTGACCCAGTTCGGAATGGGACCACCGCAAAAGTGCCTCTGCGCCACAAACCTCGCTCGAGGGCCTCGAAAAGATGGGCTGGTAGTCAAGCCTCAACCCTCGCTCTTCCCGCAGTGCAAGCCGCAGGTCTCGTTCGAGCGCTTGCTTTTGCCTCACCGCATCATCCATATCACCCACAAAAACCTGAAGACGACCTCTTCCATTAGCCTTTGCCTGGTAGAGTGCTATATCGGCTTTGCGCCGCAGATCGGCGGCTGCACAGTCAGGTTCGCTCGTCAGCACGATGCCGATGCTCACGCCGACACGGACTTCTTCTCCTGAAAGGTGGAAGGGTTCCGATATCGAAGCGATAATCCGCTCGGCCAAACGCTCGGCGCCCAACTGTTCAGCGACGTCAACCTGAATGATGGCGAACTCATCGCCACCTAGGCGCGCTACAGTGTCCGTTTCGCGAATAACGATCCGCAGGCGCTTGGACACCTGACACAAAAGTTCGTCGCCAGCGGCGTGACCCAAGGTGTCGTTCAGATGCTTAAATCCGTCCAGATCAAGAAAATGTAGGGCTACCTTTCCCTTGGTACGTCGCATCATCGCTAAGGCCTGATCCAGCCGATCCTCAAACAGGGCGCGGTTGGGTATGCCACAAAGCGGATCGTGAAACGCGAGATACTGGGCCTGCGCCTCACTGACCTCTAGTTTAGCGGAGGTCCTGCGAAGCCGGCGGAGAAGCAGAACCAATCCGGTCACACCAACAGCGAAGCTTAAGCCCGCCGCGGGGAGCAGGTCTAGAACGAGCGCGCTCGCGGGCCGGTCCGGCGACCAGGTCATATAGCCAATAAGGGAATAGGACCGATCACGCACTGCAACCCACGCCCGGTCTGAATTGGGCACCGCTGTTACGAACTGGAGCTCGCGCAAAGAAAATCGGGCCGCGATCGGGCGGGTGAATGCCTCCGCGATCGTCTTTATCGATACATGCAGATACTCCTCACCCGGGACCTGCTTTAGCGCGCCGCTGCTGGGCACTACCGGCCGGATACTGACTGCCGCCACGGATTGCTCCGGTAGTGTTACAAAGTCTGCTATACCCAGACCTGTGATGGCGGAGGTGGAGTCCTCACGATCGCCCGAAACCGAGGCCATGTCCGCCCGCAACTGCAGCACCAACGGCTGGATCGCACGCCGAAACACCTCAAAACTATTGGCTTCCACTTTCTCGCCGCTTGACGCGCCCCGCATTGGCAAATTGTGGCGATCGAGCACATATACATAATCATGTCGATAATATTCACTCATCCACTCGATGAGATTTTCCGCTAACCATGCCTCATTGTTTGCGCGCAGATTTACCACCGCGTCATCCCAAATAGCGGAGCTGTCTTGTTCCACAGGAATTTCGGCAATGGCTTCGGCCAGACCTATCTCCACTGACCGGATTTGCCGCGCCAGCGACCGGTCATCGATGCGCATCACGCCCCACCAGGCGAACGCAACGACGCAGCACAACAATCCCACGGCAAAAGCGACAGACAGCCATGTAATCTGGCTTGAGAGTGACTTTATTCGTCCCCTGGTCGTGGTCATCTGGTCCCCCGTTTACTCCACAGACTAGCGGCAAGCGATGAACAGTCTCATACCGCGCAGTGCCTAATTCGCGCTCTCGTTTGAACTGCTCCAGGCCGAGACACGGATTGCTCGCCATTAGGCAATCCTAGGACAAATGGAGGTCGTGCATCTCCGGAGCTTCCGTCGGCACGCCGGTGACTCAGCAGGTCCGCACAATATTGCACGCCCCTCGCGGTGAACCGGTAAACTTGAAGGACCAAATAGTAGTCCAGCCGGTACGTGTACGCACAGCCAATCAAATCATAGCCGAAAATCTACTCACGCCGGATAATGATCCCGTCATGGCCGAAGTATGCCAGCGCTGAACACGTACGGCTCAGGGGTGAGAGTGATGAGTGGGGAAGACGAAGAGCTTCGGCTGAGAAAACTCCAGCAGTACAATCCCTCGACACCCCAAGGGACGAAGCATTTGATCGCATCACGCGCCTGCTCTCGGTGCTTCTAAACGTTCCTGTTGCGGCCGTCACGCTGGTTGATCGGAACCGGCAATGGTTCAAGTCCGCGCTGGTTCTTGGCATCGACGAAACACCCCGCGATCCTTCTGCGCACATACAATGAACGGCGAAGGTATGATGGTGGTCAGGGACGCAAGGCTCGATCCCCGATTCCCAGCCAATCCACTGGTCACCGGCCATCCCGATATCCGCTTCTACGCAGGCATCCCGCTGCGTCTGCCGATTGAACGCCGCTCGGCGCGCTATAACCCATTGATACCAAGCCGAGGGACCTGGGGCCGCGACAATTTGAAATCTTGCCGACCTGACCATGTGGAGTGGACCCCGTTTCACCGGACAGTCGGCGGTCGCTGCCACCTGTGCGGTCTGCCGGGCGATATAGGCGCTGCCATTGTCGGAGAGCCATTCCAGCCGGTGTGGGACCTTGAGGGCTTGGAAGCGGCGCTCGACGGCCGCGATCATCAGATCACAGACC
>JAESGQ010000066.1_pt1 | contig 139637 bp, 109 predicted proteins | sample 9266251 | NCBI WGS metagenome assembly JAESGQ01 (sample SAMN17056778, study PRJNA650883) | algae metagenome | isolation source: Kaiparowitsia implicata GSE-PSE-MK54-09C and co-occurring heterotrophs from... | place: USA: Kaiparowits Plateau, Grand Staircase Escalante National Monument, UT ...
AGAAGATTTGGGTCAGGTCGAGGCGCGCTAGACTCAAAGACATGGCTGAGGTGCTTAGAATTCAATACTTTGAGCGTAACCCTCAGCCTTCCTTTCGGCACTCTGATCCTTGTCGAACTCACGTTAATTCATCTTCCAATTATGCAACGCCAAATGTTCCATTCATCGAGCCTACTATCTCAGCTCCGTCGCCACCACAGCCACGCTGTGGAACACCATGGTGCGAGGGCATTGGAGTATTGAAAATCGATTGCATTGGCCAAAAGATGTCGTCCTCAATGAGGATGAGACCTATGGACGAGACCCGAATGCCCTGCTCATTGCTTCGCTGTTTCGGTCCATAACGATTAACGTGCTCCGGCTAAATGGATTTGATTCAGTGTCGTCCGCTCTACGGAAGCTGGCTAACCAGGTTGAGCAGATTTTTCATCTTCTACAATGAATCAACCCTGCCTTGCCCCCCATTTGTAGCCCAAATTTTCGGAATTGATATTAGCTATTGCGTCACCCAATTGCGACCTGACTACTACGATTCATAAGAGGCTATAAAGAGGCCATAAGAAAACTGGCGTCTTAGCGCATGCCAGGTCGCTACAGGGAGTACGACTGTGGAGAGAGATTTAAACGGAGTGCTAAAGCGCTTGCTATAGTAAAAGTTGGAATTCTATGGCAGAAAGGGAAGTCTTTTACGGGGTTTCTTGTTGGCGCTACTCATCAATGCCACTTGCTATAGGCAAGCCTGTTACAGCTATCTGTTTTACTTAATTTTGATAGTCCTTCTTATCGTTGAGAGCGCGTTGGGCGATCGCCACTTGATTGAACGTGCCCTGGATGCGTTTCCCTATATGCAAGAGATTCGCTGGGCCGATTCCAACGAGTCACTGATTGCCAATCTCGTCGCTCCGGTTGATTGTCACTACGCCAAATATCACGATGACCCAACTGAAGACACCGTCCCGGATTTAATCTTGCTGTCTCTTGATTTGCCCAATGATGGTGCGTGGGATATGTTGCAATACCTCAAAGCCCATCGGCAGTTTTCCAGCATTCCGGTGGTGGCACTGGGTCAGTCGCCCAAAGTCGCTGAGGTGCAACGCAGCTACGATTTGGGCGCGACTTCTTTTATCCCCAAACCGAAGAGCGAGAAAGGCTGGGTTGACCTAATTGACGTTCTCGGGCAGTACTGGTTTACAACCGTTGAGTTACCCAAAGCGCCCATGCATCGTAAAAAGCTGTAGCTGAATTTGACTACGTTTGGCTAAATTCTGTCGTTGCTCGACGCTGCCTGTCCCTCTGGATGTTTGTCCCTCTGACAGTTCCCTGACAGCCCTGGGCAACGTAAGGAACTATTACAGCTCGATGGATTATTCACTCCATTGTTAGACAATAAAGCCACAGGCGGTTTTGTACGCCTACCCAGGCGGGAGCCCGATCATGCTGACGTTTCGACGCCAACCCCCCTCAGAGTTGGACACGCGCGATCGCATTCTGCAAGCGGCGCAGCGCCTCTTTGCCCGCCGAGGATACGACGGCACGACCACCCATGACCTCGCGCAGGCTGCTAAGGTCGCAGAGGGAACCTTATTTCGCCATTTTGAAAATAAAAAGGCCATTTTGGTAGAGGTCGTGACTCAGGGCTGGATTGAGATCCTCACGGATTTGTTGACCGAGCTAAGCGAAATGGGCAGTGCGCGGGCGATCGCCCAAGTGATGCGAAAGCGCATGCTCAACCTGCATCAAAACTCCGACATGCTGCGGGTGTGCTTTATGGAAGCGCAGTTTCACCCCGATTTGCAAGAGCGGATGCAGCGAGAAGTCATTGGCAAAATGACTGACGTAGCCGAAGCTTTTTTTCAAGACGCGATGGACAAAGGCGTCTATCGCCGGATGAACTCGCGCACGGTGGCGCAGGTGTTCTTGGGGATGTTTACTGTGGCGGCCTTTAGCCGCGATACGCTGCTGCCTGAGTCATCGTCTCCTGCTGCCATGCAAGAAATGGCAGAGGGAATTGCTGATATTTTTCTCAACGGTGTGCTGCCCGATGGCGCAAGCGCTTAGCGCGAAGATCTAGAGCCTACTAAGCCCAATCTTTAGAAAAGAAAACTCTGCGTGTTGCGGAGGATTTTCTTCTTTAAAGAGTCGCCAGTAAGGGCCTAAAGTAGGGCTTAAAATGCGGTGGCTTCGCTACAGCGACAGGCCACGCACAACGGCAAACCCTACTGCCTACGACGCGAGCAGCAGGGCTCTGAGCATTTGCCTAACGGGCGTTAATCTGAACCCGTCAGATCACTGGAGTCACTAAAACTCAATGCCGGGTTGCGCTTTGATGCCCTGTTCTCGAAATGGGTGCTTGATTAGCGTCATCTCGGTCACCAAATCAGCATGGTCGATCAGGAGTTTGGGAGCGCCGCGTCCGGTGAGGATGACGTGCGATCGCTCCGGTTTTTGGCTGAGCCCCTCCAGCACGGCCTCAGCCGATAGATATTCCAGCTTGAGGGCGATGTTGATTTCATCTAGCAGCACTAACTGAAACGCGTCGCTCAGCATCAGATCTTGCGCTTTCTGCCAGGCTGTTTTTGCCATTTGAATATCGCGCTCGCGATCCTGAGTTTCCCAGGTAAAGCCTTCGCCCATGGCATAAAACTCTAGCTGGGGTGGCACGTTACCGATGGCTGTCGTCCAGGGGGCCAGGGCTGCCTTTTCTGCCGGTTCCCATGCGCCTTTGATGAATTGCACAATCGCCACTCGATAGCCATGCCCGAGCGATCGCAGCACCATGCCCAAAGCAGCGGTGGTCTTGCCCTTACCCGTGCCAGTATTGATAATGATTAGCCCTTTTTCGCCATCGCGCGCGGCTAGTCGCTGCTGCTGCACCTCTTTGCGGCGCGCCATTTTTTGTTTGTATTGGGCATCGCTGAGGCTGCGGGTGGCGTCGTCATTCAGTTGAACGGCTTCAGCATCAATATTTTGAGAAATGTTTTGAGAGGACATAAGGAGAGACGGGGATGAGAGTAAAAAGGGAAAGAGTTGGGATGGTGGGGCGGGATGGCGGGGCGGGTGATTCTGGCCGGACGTTTGGGCGCTGAAGGCTCCGTTCCTGGCCCCAACCCTCTGAACTCTAATGCCCGAACTGCAGTGCCTTGCCGCGCACAGCCGGATCGATCGTGCCGTGGTCGTAGGCGACCTGACCACCGACGATCGTCACCTGGGGATACCCCGTCAGGTTCCAGCCTTCAAAAGGGCTCCAGCCGCATTTGCTGAGCACATCTTCACGGCGAAAGGGCTGATACGTGGCAAGATCTACCAAGACTAGGTCGGCATCGTAGCCAGGGGCGATCGCCCCCTTCTTGGCGATACCGTAGGCGTTTGCCACGGCGGTCGACATCCAGCGAGAGACCTGGGCCACCGTGCAGCGCCCCTGCGCCGCCTGGGTCAGCATCAGCGGGAGCGAGGTTTGAACACCCGGCATGCCGGAGGGGGTATTGGGATAGCCCTTTGCTTTTTCCTCAAGAGTGTGGGGGGCGTGGTCTGTGGCAATGAAGTCGATCACACCATCCAACAGCGCTTGCCAGAGAACGTCTTGGTCGCGGGGCGATCGCAGCGGCGGATTCATTTGCGCCAGCGTGCCAATCGTCTGATATGCGTCGGTATTGAGCAGCAAATGCTGCGGCGTCACTTCCGCTGTGACCCAAGCGGGCTTTTCTATCCGCAATAGATTGGCTTCGTCTCCGGTAGACAAATGCAGGATGTGAAGCCGCCGCTGATACAACTTAGAGAGACGCAGCGCTAACTGAGTCGCTTCTAACGCTGCCTGGTTATCTTGAATTTCTGAGTGAATGGCGACATCCGTTTCCCCAGAGAATTCTTCTCGCCGCGCCAAAATTCGCGCATGGTTTTCGGCATGGACGGCAATCAGCCGGTTTTCGTAAGTCGAATCCGTCACATCTCGATAAAAAATGCGATCCAGCGATTCCGCATCATCCACCAACAGCGGCCCATGCATTGACCCCATAAACACCTTGATGCCGCAGGTGGGCGAGGCCGTCCTCAGATCGGGCAAATTCTCCTTAGTTGCGCCGATAAAAAAACCAAAATTCACTAAACTCTTACTGGCGGCTCGTGCCAGCTTATCGTCCAATGCGGCCTGAGTGGTCGTGAGTGGTCGGGTGTTGGGCATTTCTAGAAATGACGTAACCCCGCCCCGTACGCAGGCGCAGCTGGACGTAAACAAATCTTCTTTATGCTCTAGCCCCGGCTCTCGAAAATGCACCTGGGGGTCGATCACCCCCGGCAACAAAATCAGCCCACTGCCGTCAATCACTTGGTACTCGTCAAGGTTGTCAATGGCAAGGCCAGCGCCGACGCGGGCAATGGTGCCCTGGTGAATTTCAACATCGGCGATCGCCAATTCCCCAGACGGCAGCAGGGTTTGAGCATTGCGAATGAACATAGGAGTTCGTGTCATAAACGCCCCACAGAGGTGGGTCACAAAACAGCGGAACAGGGATGGGTCTGGATGAAATGGAGCGTTGCCGTTCAGGCAGCCTCCCTAGGTCAAGAGTACAGTACCTGTTACGAGCTAGGGCTGATATTGGTGCGAACCAGTACCCATGGAGTGCCCCTAGAGTAGCCCTTCTCTAAACTTGCCGTCGCTTCTCATCAACCCTTGCTAAACTTTGGATAGACCTGGCAACTTGGCGAGAGCAATCGGTCAAAATCTGAGTCAGACTCATAGGTAATTCTTTCCAAGTCCATAACGCCGATCGACGAGTCTCGACCCGACGGATTCTCACTGAGATTTACACCCAAAGTGTTCAGATCAGTGCTTAAATCAATAAGCGAATTTCGCCCCGTAAATGCAGATGTCAGACCAACCAAATTCGAATCCTCAATTGCCTCAGGATGCACCAGAACCCAAGGTGCAGCCCACCTCTATCGCGAATGGGCAGGTTAGTAATGGTCAGGCTGGGGCAGCAAAACTTGAGGCTCCTGCTCACTCAACAGAGGAAAACCCCCTCGTAGAAGGGCTGAAAACCATCGGCCTTAGCATCGTCTTGGCGCTCGGCATTCGCACCTTTGTCGCAGAAGCACGCTACATTCCCTCAGAATCAATGGTGCCGACGCTAGAAGTGAACGATCGGCTCATTGTGGAAAAAATTAGCTATCACTTTAATCCACCTCGGCGGGGCGATATTGTGGTGTTTTCCCCTACAGAACGCTTGCGGGCAGACAACCCCAGCCTCAATGATGCATTTATCAAGCGGGTGATTGGCCTGCCGGGAGAAGAAGTGCAGGTGACCAATCGTCAGGTCTTTATTAATGGCGAGCCAATTGACGAGATTTACATTCCGCCTGAACTCGCACCCGAGTATGACTTTGGGCCAGAGATTATTCCCGAGGGGGAATACCTGGTGCTGGGCGACAACCGCAACAATAGCTACGACAGCCACTTTTGGGGCAATGTGCCACGCAGCAACATCATTGGGCGGGCTGCAGTTCGCTTCTGGCCGCTAGATCGGGTAGGCAGCATTGGGCCTCTGCCCAACTTTGAGGATGCGCCTGCTGAGGCTGAAAACGAAGCGGGGGAACCTCAGCCTGCTGCCAATTAACAGCTCTCGAAATTTCCATCGCAGTTTGATTAAGAACTGAACCTTTTGTTTCTCACGAGGTTTAGTCTTTTTTTCCAGTGTTTTTGGGGATTTAGAGCTGTGAACCCTTTTAGGAGTGATCTGAGATAGCGGGTTCGGTAGCCGAGAGTTCTCAAACTGGCGATGCTGAATCGCAGTAGGAATTCGGATGCGGCGGAGGCAGGGACGGTTGCCTTTGCTGACACGGGTGAATGCTTGATTCATTCCTATATCCAGTGATCCAGTGATTGTTAGCATGTTTTGGGCTGCCAAGTTTTGAGGACACGCCCTTGAATCGGGTGGTGAAGCCAGGGCGTGTTGTGGGAGAGAGACTGGAGATGCTGGGGTTCTGGAACCCAATGGGAATTGGGATCGAAGAGCGTAAGTTCGGCAGGGGGCTGAGGGGCGTTTGCCCTGGCGGTCTCGGGACGAATCACCGTTAGGGTTTGCCCCATGCAGCGGGCGGGGTTGCTGCTGAGGGCGCGCCACAGCGCTAAGGCAGAGCAGTGCTGGGGTTCTACGAGCCCGTGCCAGAGAAGTGGCAGCGCCAGTTCTAAGCCGATGGCACCGGGTGGGGCTTCGGCAAAGGGCACGGTTTTTTCTTCATAGGTATAGGGGGTGTGGTCGATGGCGATCGCATCCAGAACCCCAGTTTCTATCGCGTGCACTAGGGCGGCGCGGTCAGCGGGTGTGCCCAAGGGTGGCTCTAGCCGCAGGCTTGGGTGATAGCTGCTGAGCGACTGGGTACTGAGCAGCAGGTGCATCCAGGAGGTGCTGGCGGTGATGGGCAATCCGGCGGCTTTGGCCTGCGCAATCTGCTCAACGCCACGAGCCGTGGAAACCCTCATCACGTGAACGGGAACCGCAATGGACAGATCTGCCAGCGTTTCGAGCAGGGCGGCGAGGGGGGCCGTTTCGGCAATGGCTGGGGTGCCTGGCAACCCCACGCGAATCGCGTCTACCCCATCCCGCATGACCCCACTACTTTGAATCGCTGGGTCGCAGCACCACAGCGCTAGGGGTTTGTTTAGCGCTTGGGCATATTCGAGTAGGCGGCGCAGCAGCAGCGGGTTGGTCAGCGGGCGGCCATCGGCAAAGCCCACGATGGGGGTGGCTGCCAGCTCTGTTAATTCACTTAGCTGTTGTCCTGTGGCTCCTTGGGTAAATGCGGCCCAGAGATAAACTTGCGGCATTGAGGGGAATGGGTGGGATGCGTTTCGAGAGGTGAGCGCCGAGCGCACCCAATCTATGCTGGCGGGGTTGTCGATGGCGGGCTGGGTGGTGGGCAATAGCGTGAGGCGTGTGAAGCCGCCTGCGGTTGCAGCTGCGCAAAGCGAGGTGAGGGTCTCGCGCGACTCATAACCGGGTTCTCCCGACTGGCTGTAGAGATCGACTAGCCCTGGCCCTAGCACTAGCCCGGTGCAGTCGCGGCGCTCAGTGTTGTCGGGGAGTTCACCTGGCTCAGCCGCTGACCCGGCGTCGCTTACAGCTGCGACTTGCCCATCGTGGAGCCACAGGTCGCAGGGGCGATCGCTCCCGGCAACTGCATCAATCAGCCGCACATTCTGCAATAGTTCCGATGCCATTTGCTGCTCTATGCCTCTCCAAACCGTTGATAGGCGGCTGCCAGTGCTCCGGGCACGCCCACATCCAGAAATTCTCCAGATTCAAAATAATGGCCTTGCACCTGTAGCCCTGCGGCGATCGCCGCTTGAATCACATCACCGACATACAGCTCGGGCAACTCGGGCTGGGTGCGGCGATGGGGGCGATCGCTCGCCAAAAACTCATGCATAAACTGGGTAAACGTAGGCCGCCAAGCGGCGATGATCCAGCTCTCTCGCAGGGGAGAATTGGGTGATTTGATCACGAGCTGCTGAATGGGTTGAGCGTTGCCGTCTCGACGTGAGTCGCGGTGATTATCCCATGCCACCAGATCCACCCGCGACGCCTGGGCTGCGTCTACCGGAAACACACCCAGCATCACATCCGCGCCAGTGTTCCCTAACCGCTGCCGAATCTGCACAAACGCATCTGCCGGGTGCAGCAAAATATCTGGAAAGCCCAGCAGCACATTGGCCCCGCCGAGGAATGGATAGGCGCAATCTAGCGTGTAGGGCGTGCCATAGGGGTCAGACATGATCAGGTAGGCCAGATCTAGCCCCAGCCACTCTCCGCTTTTGTAATACGCGGGAATATCCCACTTCCCTGGCTTGAGAATGATCAAGGTTTTGCTTACACCCGCCTGCTGGTATTGCTCTAGCAGGTAGTGCGACACGGCTTTGGGATGCCGCCGTCCATTCGCAGCCGTGTGGAACCCAATTGGCAAAATTTCCTTGCTACAGGGCAACGGCTGCAGCCGCGTTGCAGAGCCGCCCGCGGGTAGCAAGCCTACCCACGCGTCAGAATTGGCACTGGTCATCATGACGATTGGCACTCTCTCCCGCGTCTACTGATCCCCAAGGTGAACTCCCCAACGTGAAAATGTTGCAGCAGTCGATCTACCAATAGTCGATTCACCCATGCTGTTACTCCAGCACTCTGCCGTCGGTGCCATCCTTGAGAAATTGAGGACTTGAGGACTGCTTGCCTGGATGGGAGGCTCTGCCCTGGATTGGGCCCCCGATCATAGGGCGGAGCGATCGCCCCATTCTTATGATCTGAATCAAAAATCGGGTGCTTTACGTAGAAAGATTTCGCCATAAATGGGGAATTAAAGAATGGGATAAGTAGGCAGGAGCCAAACCATGAAACGGTGGATCGTTGGAATCTATTATTTCGGCATTATTTCTAGCCTTGGGAGTGTGCTGGCACTGCCAGCTCTAGCCCATAACTATGATATTGAGCTAGACAGGCGAAATTTCAAAGACCAATTGCTGCTGGTGAGTCTCGTCTCGACCAGTGTAGCTGCGGGATGGTTGGCACTTGACCTGTGGGAAGACCTGCAAGACTACAAAGGAAAAGCCATCCCCAATCGGATCAGGAAAGACTGACCTGCACTGCTTTGCGCTTGCTTGCTGGCCGTCACGGGACAGGTCCGCCCAAGTTTTTAAGACCTGTGAACTTGGTGAGAGCCGTTGCAGGTGTCATCCCATTCAATCAGACCTATTGAGACGGCGATCGCCCCAGGGCGATCGCCGTTTTTGGTGCCACTGGATAGAACCTTGCCCACCCACGCACTGAGCGAGCCCCTACAGCGCCCCGGCGGCCGTGCGGTCGAGCACGCCCTCACCCAAATGGCTGGTGATGTTGAGTGCCTGCACCAACGGGGCTTCTGCGGCCCCTCGGGGATAGTCAATTACGCTGACGGCCCCGTTACCTTGCTTAAAGCTCCAGAACTGATTCGGGCCAGCCCCGACGACAGAAGCCAGGATAGCTTTGTTAATCGCATCGTGGGCCACAACGAGCACCGTGGAGCCGGGGGCTGCGGCAGCAACGAGGGTGTTCCAAGCGGCGATCGCCCGTTCCCATACTTGCGTCAGGTTTTCACCTTCGGGCATTTGCACCGTTTCCGGCGCGACCTTCCACTGCTCTAGCTCGGTGGCATAGTCAGCGCGAATTTCTGACTCCAGCTTGCCTTCCCAAAGGCCATGGCTAATTTCCTTCAGGCGATCGTCAAAGCTGAGCGATATGCCTGCATGGGCTTTGAGGATAATCTCGGCGGTTTCGCAAGGGCGCAGCATAGGGCTGCTCACAGCGGCATCTATGGCAATATCTTGCAAGAAAAAGGCGGCTTTTTCGGCCTGCACCCGCCCTTGATCATTCAGAGGTACGTCAATCTGGCCCTGAAAGCGCTGGTCGCGGTTCCAGTCGGTTTCGCCATGGCGCACTAGCAAAATTCGGGGCCCTTGCAGCTCGGTCTTTTTCGGCGGAACCGGCAGGTTGAGATGCGCGGTGGCGTTCATCGACTCGATCTGCACCAGGTCGCCCAGCGTTCCTGCAAAGTTGAGCACACTGATGCCGCAATTGGTCTGCTGAAATCGGTTAAAGCGGTCGGCATCTAAGCCAATGGCGGTTTGAATCAGCGCCCGGTTAATGCCGCTGTGGGCTACCAGCAGCACCGTTTGGTTGGGATGCTGGGGCAATAGCTCGCGCCAAAACTGACGTGCTTGGTCATAGAGCGATCGCAGGGGATAAAACGGCTGCAACCCGGTGGACGTGTTGATCTGCAACTGCAAGTCATGGGGGCGGCTGCGCCAAATTTCGTACTGCTCGGGAAAGCGCTGTTTAAGTTCATCGAACAATAGCCCTTCCCAGCCTGCCAGGTTCACTTCACGCAGTTGGTCGGTGAAGTGAATGGCGGGTGCTGTGGCGAACTGAGCCGTGATCAGCTCTGCCGTTTGGCGAGCGCGTCGCAGAGGGCTCGCATATACCGCGTTAAAGGAGAGCGATCGCAACGCTTGCCCAGCCCGACGGGCCCCGTCTTCTCCGGCCTCTGTGAGCACCGACTCGTCAAGTAGGCCTTGAATGCGGCGCTCAGCATTGAAGCTGCTGATGCCGTGGCGCACCAAAATTACGCGAGTAGCCAGGGCCGTACCCTCCTGTGATGGTTGTAGATAACGCGCGATGGACACCGCGCAAAACACCAGCATTGTACCCGACGGGCGGTTCCCAGTGCGATAATGCCAAGGAGATCACCCCGTCTGTGGATGCAACCGCTCATGACCGTGAAACGTATTGTCTTGACTGCGCTAACCCTGCTGGTGCTGCTTATGGTGGGCAGCTCGCTGGTGCGCAGTTGGGGACAGCCGCAAATTACTAACCGTCTGCAGCTCTATCAGACCAACCTGTTGTTGACGGCAACGGCGTATGAGGGAGAGGATGCCACCAAGACCAATCAACTGCGTCGGGCGCTGTTAGGTGAGGAGCCCTTGCAAATGGCGCTTACTCAATATCAAACTGTACGCGACAGCGCTGAGCAAAATTTGGAGCGGCTCTCTCAGCAGTTGGCCGATGCCAATGCCGCGCTGCCGGTGACTCCTCCTGCGGCGCTGGATGAGACGACTGCGCCGGTTGATTCTCCGACGACCGGCGCAGGCCTAACCCGTCGGACGGAAGTCAACCAGGCGATCGCCCAACAGCGATTGCTCCTCAATCAGCTGGATCTGAGTATTGGCATCATTCAGGCGGCGGACGGCGATGTCGCCACGGCACAAGCCACATGGCAAGCCTTGAGCGATCGCCTTTCGACAGATCCTGCGAGTGAGCCATCCACAGCCATTGCAGCCATTGCGGATACTGTGCCCGTGCTATCGGCTCTGTGGGATGATCCCCCTCGGCTATTACCTGATACGGAACCCATCGTGCAACGCACCCTAGAGGGCTGGTTTCGGGCCACCGCCCTTAGCCGACTCTATACCCTGCAGCAGCGCCCCGACTCTTTGGCTGAGCTTCAGGCTGCCCAGCAAACCGCCGCCGAGAGCACCTTGGTGAAGCTGGGGCTGGTGGGCAGTTTGCCTGTATTCGCAGGGATTGTAGGTGTCGGGCTGCTCATTTTTCTGATTGTGCAGCGGGCCTTGCAGGGTAAGCAAGCAGTGCTGGCTCTAGCGGGCGATCGCCCGTGGGTTGTTCCCTGGGATTGGGAAATCGTCTGGCAGGTGCTGATCGTCGGCTTCTTTTTTGTAGGGCAAATCGCCGTGCCGCTGCTAGTAGGGGGCTTTAGCAGCGCCTTTGCCGAGTTTGGCATTCGCGCTCGGGCCGTCTATTCGCTCACCTACTACCTGCTCATGGCGGGGGCTGGGCTGGCGGTGCTGTATGCTTCAATTCGCCAGTTTTTCCCGCTGACTGAAAACTGGTTTCGGCTGCGCCCCCTGAGCAAATGGCCGCTGTGGGGCTTTGGGGGCTACTTAATTGCGCTGCCGCTGATGATTGCGGTGTCGCTAGCGAACCAGCAGATCTGGCAGGGCCAAGGTGGCAGCAATCCCCTCTTGCAGATTGTGCTGGAGGAGGGCGATCCCGTCGCGCTGGGAATTTTTCTCTTCACTGCGGCTGTCGCCGCGCCAGTGTTTGAAGAAACGCTGTTTCGGGGCTTTTTGCTACCGTCGCTGACACGCTATGTGCCGGTGTGGGGGGCGATCGCCCTCAGCAGCTTGCTGTTCGCCGTCGCCCACCTCAGCATTTCCGAAATTTTGCCGCTGGCAACTCTAGGCAGCGTCTTGGGCTTTGTCTACTGCAAGTCTCGCAGTTTGCTCGCGCCGATTCTGCTCCACAGCTTGTGGAACAGCGTCACGATGATTGGGCTATTCATCTTGGGTAGCGGCGCGCGCTAGGGAGAAATCCGAGGCGCTAGAGGATCGGCTGCACCTGCTGCATCGCTTCTAGATCAAGCTGGGCAAGGTGGTCATAGGCATGGGCGATCGCCCGTTGCCCTCGCAAGAACCCTAGATTTGCGCTGGGGCAGAGGTAGTGAAGCGTTTCGACGCTAAAGCGATCGCGCAACCGCTGAACGCTGCGCAGTTGCCGCCCCCAATGAAAGGTTTTGGCAATGCGCAGGGGCACCGCCTGCCCATGCTGGTTGGGCAGTAGATGTCGCCCAGTGAACAAGATGCCGCCCTCTGCTGCGTGATACAGACAAGATGACCCTGGCGTATGGCCGGGTGTCCAGATCGCTGTAGTGCAGGGGGCGATCGCCCAGTCCTGCTGAAATGGAGTCACCTCTAGCCGGGGCAGCAGATAGGCCTCTTGCTCTTGAATGATCACCGCGCAGCCGGTATCGCGCTGAATGGCCTTGACCTGGGCGATCGCATCTCGATGGGTGAGAAACAGCCAGCGAACGCCGCCCTGGGTTTGAAGCGTCGTGGCGATCGCCTCCGTCCAGGCGGGGCAGTCTATCAAAATATTGCCCTCGGGTCGCTGGATAAAATAGGCCGTGCCGCCGAGCGTCTCCCGATTAGGCGGAAACGCAAACACTCCGGCAACGACCGGACGCAACGGTGACAACGGCGGCAGAACAGCATCAGGCAGATCAAAACGTTCAGACATAAATTGAGGTAGAAAGAGACACACAAAATCGCATTAGAAGCTTCTTGCCAGAGGTCGTTGGCTGCAGGGCCTGGTTAGAAGTCTCCCCATAGGCCTTGCTCGTCTGTATCGGGCGCGCTTGGGCAGGCAGTGTAGGGTGAAAATCCCCTAGCAGAGTAGCAGAGTGAACCCGTTAAGATAGATGCAGAGGCAGCACTCATCCTAGGCGTCTGTGATTGATGGGGCTAAGTTGCCTTGACAGAGTAAGTATGGTGAATGGAGACAGCAACCCTTCGAGATTCGTTTGTACTCAAGCCTAAGGTTTGTACTTAAGCCTAAGACAATTTGGTTCATCGAATAGGGAACGTTATCCTTAGTCAGCCCTGTATTGCCGATAGAGACGTTCATGAACGAATGACAGCATGATTTTTTGGCTCCTCCTTCTCGGAGTTTTAGGGTTCTTCACCTATTTCCTTATGCAACGCAGTGTGGTCAATGTGACGCGCACACCCGTTTGGCTGCTGTGGCTGGTGATTATGATGCCTGCCCTCATTTGGACGGTTTGGGTGTTGATCAATGGCCCAGAGGCCCAAATTCCAGCGTTATTGCTGTTTGGCTCCTTTATTGTGTGCCCGTTACTCTATTTATTGCTGGTGCAGTGGGGTCGGATCGCGACGCCTCGCCCCACACCTGACGCTGCTGCATCAACAGAAGATCTCCTTGGTCGAGAGTCAAAATCAGTCGTAAAGCCCATCAATCGGCAAGACGAAGCCACGCTACACAACTGTTTTCCCTGGTCGGTCTATTACTTGCAAAATGTAGAATATCGCCCCCAGGCATTAATTTGCCGTGGGCAGTTGCGCTCGTCGCCAGAGGTGGCTTACAACACGATTCGAGACAATATTGCCGCCAAGTTTGGCGATCGCTTTCTGGTCGTATTTCAGGAAGGGTTAAACGGTAAGCCGTTCTTTGCTCTAGTTCCCAACCCCCGTCCTCAGAGCAATCAAGCCCAATTCGACCCAGGGCTGCCGGGGTTGGCGCTGGGGCTGCTAGTCGCCACCCTGTGCACCACCGCGCTAGCAGGCGTGTTGATGTCTGGAATATCGCCTGCCGATGCCGACCTAACCATGCTGCTGTTTACGTTGGGGATTCCCTACGCACTGTCGCTCATGTCGATTTTGGGGCTACATGAGTTGGCCCACTATTGGATGGCACGGCGATATCGCATTCGGACGACCTATCCCTACTTTATTCCCGTACCGCCCACGATGTTTTTTCCCTTTGGGACGGTGGGTGCGTTTGTCCAGATGCGATCGCCCGTTCCGCATCGCAAGGCGTTATTTGACATTGGCATCTCTGGGCCGTTGGTGGGGTTTGTGGCGACGATTCCCATACTGCTCTGGGGGCTGGCCCATTCCCAAGCCATTGCGGTAACCCCAACACTGACAGAAGAACTCGGCAACCCTGGGATTCTCAACTTTCGGCTGTTCAACCCAATGGCCTCTTTACTGATTGGGTTAATGACGAAGCTGGCGATGGGCAACAGTTATGCTCCAGAGCAGGCCCTACAACTGCATCCTGTTGCAGTTGCGGGGTGTATTGGGGTGGTGGTGACCGCGCTCAACCTGATGCCTGTTGGGCAGTTGGATGGCGGGCATATTGTGCATGCAATGTTTGGTCAGCGGACGGGCGCATTAATTGGGCAGGTGGCACGGCTGCTAGTGCTGGCCCTATCGTTTGTGCAGCAAGAGCTGTTGCTCTGGGCAATTTTGCTATTTTTCATTCCGGCAGTCGATGAACCTGCGTTGAATGATGTAAGCGAACTCGACAACCGGCGAGATTTACTGGGGTTGGCTGCGCTGGCCCTGCTGGTGATTATTGTGTTGCCCCTGCCAGCTACCATTAGTCGATTTTTGTTCTAGATTTTCTGCAATCGACATACACTATAGGCAAATGCTATGGGCAATGTGCTGATTTTGCCTATGCTGTGCATTGACAGCGCATTGAATATGGTTCAATTTAAGCGAAAGTAGGCGAAAGAATTAATGACCCTTGGTAACTGTAGCGGTTGGGTGTCGCATTCCTAACTCTAATGTGAGATAGCGGGTGTGGGATAGCAGTAACGCTGAGTGAGCCGGGGTTCTATCGCATCTTCCTGGGGCTATTATTGCCACACTGGTTAGGGTTAATTTGTGCAGTTCACCAGGCTTAGTTGCAGTCTTGAAGACAGATAAGGAGCCATTGGGAATGACCCATGATGTTCAGCAATGGTTAGGGGAAATTAAAGCACTGCAGCACAAGCTGGCCGATGCGCATCGCGAGAGAGATGAGGCCTTTGCTAGTGCTGCAAACTGGCGTAGTCTCTACGAAACAGAGGCGAAGCAGCGCCGCGCCGATGCCAAGCTTGCTCAGCAGCGTCTGGATGAACTGCAAGAGCAATTGACCCAGCGCGTTAACGTGGCCTCTTCAACGCGGCTGGATGCGGCACGATTGCAGGCAACTCAGCCTAATCTGGCTCAGCCAGACCTAGACGATTCCCCCAATGAGTCCCTCTTAGAAGAGGACACTGGGAACGAGGTAGATGGATTGAAGACAGCACTGGCGCAGGCGCTAGAGGAATGCGATCGCCTTGCTGCCGCACTCCAAGCCGAGCAGCAGCAGCATGATCAAACCCGACAAGGGCTAACCTCAGCGCTGGGGGACACGATGGATCTGCTGACGAAGGAGCGATCGCGCCATAATGCATTGATCAACGGCACAGGGGTTGCTACGCCGCCGCCTACTACACCATGATTTCGAACCTCGTTAGGTTGCAAATTCCTAAAGTTTTACTGCTCACGTCTCGGACAGGACGGTTCTAGGGGCTGTCATCAATTATCCTTTGATATCCCAAAAATCAACAGTCACAGCCCCTAGCCTGTTTTTTTGGGTTGGGCGTGGCAATGCTCACAGCATCAAGCGTTTGGTTGGAATTAATGACACGCCCTAGGCAGTTCAGCCTTGCAGCGCGGGGCCGAGCAACGCAATTAAGCTTACGGTAGACCAGTAAGCTGAGATGGACTTTGATAGTCCCTACAGGGGCTAGTATAGGGTCGGTTGCGGAGTGGGGCCAACTGGAGGGGGAGAGGGGCGATCGCCCACCGCTCAATTCTAAAACCCCATGGCGTCAGCCACCGCATTCACAGTTGGGGCCAGCCCGCCCTTAAACTGATTGTCAGACACCTTAATGGCAGTATCTGGATCTTTCAGCCCATTGCCGGTCAGCACGCACACCACGGTTGCCCCCGCAGGCACCTGATCCTTAACCTTAAGTAGCCCAGCCACCGAGGCGGCACTGGCAGGCTCACAAAAAATTCCCTCACCCGCCGCTAGCAGACGGTAGGCCGCCACAATTTCGGCGTCGGTCACCGCGTGGAATGCGCCCTGGCTAGCATCTCGGACGGCGATCGCCTTGTCCCAACTGGCGGGATTGCCAATGCGAATGGCCGTCGCCACCGTTTCAGGATTTGCCACAGCCTGCCCGGTAATCAGCGGCGCAGCGCCCGCCGCCTGAAAGCCCATCATTTTGGGCAGACGGGTGCTCTTTTGGTGCTCGTGATACTGGCAGAAGCCCATCCAATAGGCCGTAACGTTGCCCGCATTGCCGACGGGAATGCAGAGCCAGTCAGGTGCATCCCCCAGCGCATCCACAATTTCAAACGCTCCGGTTTTTTGCCCTTCTAGCCGATAGGGGTTTACGGAATTTACCAGCGTGATGGGATAGTGCTCTGCCATCTCGCGCACAATAGACAGTGCTTGGTCAAAATTTCCCTGAATTGCCAGCACTTCTGCTCCATAGAGCAACGCTTGGGCGAGTTTGCCCAGCGCAACATAGCCATCGGGGATCAACACAAAAGGTCGCAGACCGCCACGGCGCGCATAGGCCGCTGCCGCTGCTGACGTGTTGCCGGTGCTGGCGCAAATCACGGCCTTAGCTCCGGCTTCTTTGGCTTTGGTAATCGCCATCGTCATCCCTCGGTCTTTGAAGCTTCCGGTAGGATTGAGACCGTCATATTTCACAAAGACCTGCACCCCTCGGCCAATTTCAGCGGCGATCGCCAGTGCTGGAATCAGCGGTGTGTTGCCCTCATGCAGCGTCACAATGGGTGTGGAATCGGTGACGGGGAGATAGGGGCGATAGGCATGGATCAACCCCTGCCAGTGGTTTGCCGCAATTGCTTGAGACGGCGCGGTATGGATGGGTAGCCTGGGTAGCGCCCGCTCAGCCACACTCGATTTAGCACCAAACACACGAGAAATAAATGACACAGTTCGCAACACAATCCATCATAGAGGTGAGCAGAAACGAATCGCCAGACGGCCTAGCGGCTGCGCTGCGACCCATGGCCTCGTCTGGGTTCGCCGCGCTTTAGCATTGACTCGGCATTCACAAGCTTCACCCTACAGTTTATCCTGATGCGCGTTCAATCGTGGGGCTTGCCAGTCTGAGTCAGCAGCACATCCATCTGGCAGGAGGGGCGAGTATCTGATTTGGAATGAGCCCGCCACGTGAACTTTTCGTCAATTGAGCACGTCGTTACTCTAGTCAGTTCCTAAGTCAGTTCTTAAACTGACACATCTGTAAGCCAACTGGATTTGCCTAAAACCTACGATGACTTATCGCGGTTGAGCTAGAATACCCGAGTGGTGTGAGTGAGTAAAAATGACTAGTCAAAACCTATTAGACAGCGATCGCCCGCTTCTGACTGCTGATCCCGTATCCGAACAACGCTCTCCTATGACTGATACACAAGGGGCGATCGCCCCATCTGCCCCACAGGCTGAAATTCAGACAAAAAAGCTGCCCTACCAAAAACCGCAACAGGTAGAGCTTCTAAGTCTGCATGCTGAAGTTGAAGCATTGCTGCACCAAATTCAGCACGCTAAACAGCAACGTCAACTGCAGCCTCACGCCTAGGCTGCCTGATTGGTCAGCAGCGCTTTAGACACAGCAGGCCACCGTTGCTTTTCCATCTCTCCAAAACAGTAAGCGCTGTGCGATCGCACAGCGCTTACTGTTTTGGGGGACTTGGGGTAAAGTGGCCCAGTTTGACCTCATGCCATCTGCTTTGTGGATGACACGGGTTTTTGCATCAGCCGAACTGACACTGTTTATCAGGTTTAAAGGTAAGTGCGGTAGCTAACGCGAGCGTCAAATCCATTGCGGCGCAGGACACTCGCCACGTTCTCGGCATCACCGCGATTGCTGAACACCCCCGCGTTAATAAACGCGCCTTGGTTTGCCTGATCCTGAAATGCATTCCCCACCACCCGCCGCACACTGCCCAGCAGCACCGGTCCCTGGCCTGGCACCACCACCACATAGGGGCCAGCCTGCACCCCGCCCACCCCGCCCACAACACCGCCAGGGTAGCTGGGGTAGCCACCCCCCGGCGTGCCCACACCCCCGACAAGCAAAAACTCTGTAGCGGCCCAGCCACCACTGGTTAGTTCTGACCAGCGGCGACCGCCTGCATCGGCTTGCCGCCCCGTAAGCTGCAGCTGAGCTCCATCGCCGACGCCTTGTATGGCGAGACCGTTCGGTTGATTTCGAATATTGATGCCTTGGCCGCTGGGGGTGCGCACGACCGCCACCGCGCCAAACCCAGTGGCGGCTCCGTTCACGGCAACGGTGCCAAAGTTTGTAGTGGGGGTGGCAAACCCGCCAACATTCGAAAAATTGCCATCAATGAGGTAGAACAGGTTGAGGGCACGCAGGGTTTGGGGGCCGGCTTGGCCATCAACCTGGAGGCCCGCCCGCCGCTGGAAATTGAGGACAGCGGCTTCGGTCTCTGGGCCATAGCTGCCGGTAGGAAACAGACCTAACGTGGTTTGAATATCGCGCACGGCAGGGCCGCTGCTGCCTAGGCTATAAACCTGAGCCAGTGCCGCATTGGCAGAGAGCATGATTGCCGCGGCGATCGCCCCGCTGGCAAACTGAGTTATGGGATAGGCAGCAACGATTCGGGACTCCATGGTTCATTCCTGAGATTTATAGGTAGAATTTTGGCCAGACCAGTCGCGTCTAGTATTGTTCGGGCATCGTTTGGGCACAATTTCAATGATTGGACGGTCTGAAAGGATGGTTGATCACCCCTGAGGGATCTCCCCTGGTTCATTACAACAAGACACAGTTGCAACTCAGCCTGTTCCAGACAACAGGTTGGTAATCTGCGTGCCTCGGTAGAGTCTTGCAGCGTCTTACAACTGAGGATTGCCGATGAAATCTTCATCAATACGCCTTACACCTGGTTTCGACCTGTGGTTTAGACCGTGATCAAGGCTGAGATCGAAGTCATGCGAGTTGTGAGTAGATGCCATCCTTATGCAGGGGTCAGTGCCTAACAGGGCATCCGACGCAATGCCCGCGCCTAAACCATCGCGGCTTGGCGTTTGTCTTTTACAAAACTTAAATACGCATAGCATATTATTTGCACGTTTGGCATGATTCGATTCCTGATTTCTCGACCGTTGGCCTGGCTTTTGCCCCTGTGTAGTCTATTGGCCGGTGCCAGTTCTGCGGTGTTGTTTAGCACCATTGACCAGACAGCGCCGTGGAGTGCAACTGTTAGAGAGGCTCGCTCTGAGCTGGAACTGGCCGAAGCCGCTGCGGCCTCAGCAGAAGACGCGGCAGGAGCAGAGACGGCGATCGCCCCCGCAGTTTTTCTCCCCAACGGGAGGCCCGCGCTCACATTAGTGCCAGAGCCAACTGAAGTCTGGGAATGTGAAGTGGCCATCATTGGCGGCACCCTAGGCGGCGTTGCCGCAGCGGCCCAGGCGATGCAGGCGGGTGCCAAAACTTGCCTGATCGAACTCACCCCCTGGCTGGGCGGGCAGATCAGTTCTCAAGGGGTGTCTGCCATTGATGAATCTCTGGCGATGATTCGGCGACAAAACTTCTCGCCCAGTTGGCTGACGTTTAAGCAGCGCATCAAACAGCAAGCCGTCGCACTGCCTGACTGGACGGGTGTGCCGCCCAATACCCCTGCCCAAGACACCAATAGCTGCTGGGTGGGGTTGCTGTGCTTTCCGCCGCTGGCTGGGGCCAATGCCGCGCAGCAGCATCTAGAGGCAGCTGCCCAGTCTTCGCCGGGTAGTCAGTGGGCGATCGCCACCGCCTTTAAAGCCGCAGAGTTTGACCCTAGCGGACGCACCATCACCGCGCTTTACGGTGTGCGCCGCATTCCCCGTCACGTTGATTATGTGCCCTCAGGCCGCGCCTCTGCTGAGCTGCAGGCCTGGTATTCCTGGGAAAACAACGACACCTTTGAAAAACAGCCCCTGCGGCTGCAACCCCCAGCGGGTCAGCAGATGGTGGTCATAGATGCCACAGATACCGGCGAACTGGTCGCTTGGGCGCGCGTTCCTCATCGGGTTGGGTCAGAATCGCGCGACACCACGGGCGAACCCAATGCCAGCGATTTTGACAACCCCTCCTGCACCCAAGCCTTCACCTTTCCCTTTGCCTTGGGCATTCACGATGACCAAGGTGAAAGCCTAAAGGGGTTGGACTATATCAAGACCTTTTATGGCAAGCATGAGCACCAGCAGGTCTATACCCTAGAAGGCGCACCGATGTTTTCGGGACGCAGCTTGTTTAACTATCGCCGCATTGTCAGCAGCGGTCCCAGCAGCCCGTTTTTGGGCAATCCGGCCCCAGGCGACATCACGATGATCAACTGGACGCAGGGCAATGACTGGAACTGGATGGACCCGCCGCTGATTTTGACGGATGATCGCCTCTTGCAAACCAATCAATATCAAAACTGGATGGGCGGCGTGTCGAAACTAGCGCTGCGCCACGCCGAGAATCATGCCCTCACCTTTGCCCAGTGGCTGCTCAACAATCAAACCCAGCCCGGGTTTCCGCTGACTTACCTATCGGGTCATGAGATGCCAATGGGTACCGAGTCGGGGCTGAGCATGGTGCCCTACATTCGCGAGGGACGACGGATTTTGGGCCGCAGCGCCTATGGTCAATCGGCGTTTATGATCCAGGAGCAAGATATTCGCAGCGACATGCAGGGGCGCGATTTTCGGGGAACGACGGTGGCGATCGCCCATTATGACATCGACATTCACGGCTGCCGCTATCGCAACTGGGGGCCGACCGGAGAAGCCACCCGTGCTTCCGTGAAGGAGCATTTGGTCAGTCCTATCCAAATCCCCATCGAAAGCTTAATCCCCCAAGGGGTCGATAATATGCTGATTGGGGGCAAGGCGATCGCCGCGACCCATATCGCCAACGCTGCCACCCGCGTCCACTATGGCGAATGGGGCATTGGGTCTGCATCTGGGGCGATCGCCGCCTGGCTGACTCAACAAACCGCCGTCACCCCCAACCCAGCCAATCTAGCGGCGAACGGTCTTATGCCCGAGATCCAGGCTTATCTAGAATCTCAGGGTGTTCGCACGACTTGGTGAGCTGCCGATGCGAGTAGTCGTGCAACGAGTAACCACCGCACGGGTTGTGATAGCGGGTGTCACGGTGGGCCGCATTCCGCAAGGGCTGCTGCTGCTCGTGGGCATTGCGGCTACAGATACCGATGCCGAATTGGACTGGATGGCGCGTAAGTGTCTGGATCTGCGGCTGTTTCCCGATGGCGAAGCTGGGCGGTTTGACCGCTCAGTGAGGGAGATGGGCGGAGCGCTGCTTGTGGTCAGCCAGTTCACGCTCTATGGCGACTGCCGCAAGGGCCGTCGCCCCTCGTTTACGGCGGCGGCCCCACCCCAAGAGGCCGAGCCGCGCTTTGACCGCTTTGTGGCACTCCTGCGAACCAGTGGGTTAACAGTGGAAACTGGGCAGTTTGGGGCGCAAATGCAGGTGCTGCTAGAAAATGATGGCCCGGTGACTCTGGTGCTAGAACGAGACGCCCCAGGCTAGTGGCTGTCATCAAATTAGCCGCTAATGATCCAGAAATCAACGGTCATAGCCCCTAGCCTGTTTTTGGATTGGGCGGGGCAACGCTCATAGCATAAGACTTTTGGTCGAAATTGATGACACGCTCTAAGCCGGTTGCGGCCTACTGCTAAGCAACTTGCAGATTTCATAAGAAACTCTTATCTTTTTTAGGAGATGAATTGTTGACGACTTATAACTCTGCTTGCTAATGTGAAGAAGAGTTTAAGAATTTATGTTTCGGGTACCGCGTATGGCGATCGCCGCAGCCATTAGTCTGGCATTAGTCCCTTCTCTGTTTGCCTCTGCCCGTGTCAGTCGACAGCGCCTTCCGGCAATCAAGCCGCATTCTGCATCGCCGCAGCTTACCGTGTTTTGCGATTTTGACGGCCCGATTGTCGATGTCTCTGATCGGTACTATCAGACCTATCAATTGGCGATCGCCGATGTCTGTGAGCACTATCATCGGCAGGGCATTGTGCTGGCCCCTCGGTTGCTTAGCAAAGCGCAGTTTTGGCAGATGAAGCAGAACCGCATTCCCGATGTAGAGATTGCGCTGGAATCGGGGCTGCTGCCAGAGCAGGTAGAGTGTTTTTTGCAGCAGGTGACCACGATTGTGAACCAGCCAACGCTGTTGCACCAAGATTGCTTGCAGCCCGGTGTGCGCTGGGCGCTGTCGCTGCTGCATAGCCAAGGGGCACGGCTGATTTTGGTCACGCTACGCTGCCAAGAGCAGGCCCAGAGTATTTTGCAAAGCTATGGCTTAGCGGATTTGTTTACCGATATTCGCGGCACGGGCGATCGCACGGCTGCGTATCTCAACCAGGCCGACACCAAAGCTGCCCTATTGCGGCAGGTCGTGGCCGACCACACCATCTCGCGTGCCGAGCTAGATGCCGCCTGGATGGTGGGCGACACCGAAGCCGATGTGCTGTCGGGGCGATCGCTCAACATCAGCACCATTGCCCTCACTTGCGGCATTCGCAGCGCCACCTACCTCAACCAGTTCCAGCCCTGCCGCATTCACAGCGACCTGCTGTCTACCGCCCATTACCTGGTGTATCAGCGAGAGCTGCACCAAGCGGTTTGCTAAGGGAGGCACACCCTAAAATTGTGACCGACCAAACCATACCAGAACGTCGGCCTGACAGCGCTGTGTCAGCCCCTCGCTACAGGGCTGACACAGCGTTCAACCATTCTGCCTACAGTGTAGGCGGCAAAGCTTTAGAAATTTGCCGAACTGACGCCTGCCAGTGCATTAAGGAGCGCGTTTAGCGCGTTTACAGAGGGCATACGCGGAAACTAAACAACCGGGCTAGATGATTTCCTTGCGGGCTTTAGCAGACACCCACTCGCTAAACAACACCATTAAAAAAATCACAATAAAAATGGTGCAGACACGGCCCCACTGCAAGCCGTTCACCGCTGCACTAAGCTGCACCCCAATGCCACCCGCGCCCACCAAGCCCAGCACGGTTGACTCGCGGATGTTGATATCCCACCGGAAAACGCTGACGCCCACGAAGGTGGGCAACACCTGAGGCACAATGCCATAGCTTAGTACTTGTAGCTCGCTGGCTCCCGTGGCGGTCACGGCTTCCACGGGTTCGCGGTCAATTTCCTCAATGGCTTCAAAAAATAGCTTGCCCACAAACCCAATAGAGCGCAGCCCAATTGCCAGAACGCCCGCAAGCAGTCCAGGGCCAAGAATCGCCACCAGCAGTAATGCCCAGATTAGCGAGTTGATGGAACGTGACGTCACAATCATCAACAGGGCAATAGAACGGACGATGGGATGCGGGGTGGTGTTAGTAGCAGCTAGAAACGAGATGGGAAGGGCGATCGCCACACCCATAATGGATCCCAGCGTCGCGATGTTTAAGGTGTCCCACAGCGGCCTAACCAATGTCGGGGCATAGGCGACGTTGGGTGGAAACATCCGCGCAATGAGCTGCATGGCTTGCTCGGGAGAGTCGCGCACAAAGGCCCAGGTCGTCGCGTCAGAAATAATCTGCCAGCACCACAGCACAATCAGCGTGCCCACGAGCCACATCAGCCAGTGTTTGATGGCGGTAGGGCGATCGCGCCGCTGCCAAATCTTCTGTCCATTCAGCTCAGAAACAGGCACTACTGCACCCTCCGTCGAATAAATACCGAGGTCAACTCCGTCACCATGACTAGGGCAATAATAATCAGCAGAATCGCGCCAGCTGTGTCAAACTCATAGCGATTAAACGCCGTTTGTAGCGTGGCACCGATGCCGCCTGCACCCACCACACCCACCACAGCCGACTCTCGCAAGTTAATGTCGAAGCGGTAAACCGACAGCCCAACGAGGCGCGGCATCACTTGGGGCAGCACACCATAGGTCATAATCTGCAACCATGACGCGCCCGTAGCCCGAATGGCCTCAGCCTGTCCTGCGTTAATTTCTTCAATATCTTCGGCGAGCAGCTTCGAGAGAAAGCCAATCGTCGTAAACCCCAGCGTCAGCACCCCCGCCAACGGGCCAAAGCCCATCATTACCACAAATAAAATGGCAATGATCACTTCCTGAAACGTCCGAGAAATAGTGATCAGCGCGCGGCAGAACAAATAGATGGGCGTAGGCGCAATGTTTCGTGCCGCACCAAAGCCTACCGGAATCGAGATGACCACGCCCAGCACCGTCGCTACGACAGTCATCGTCAAGCTTTCAAGAATGCCCGCTTGAATATCGCCCCAGCGTGACATAAAATCTGGCTGGAGTAATCCGCTCAGCAAGCGCGTACCGCGAGTCAGCCCAGTTGCAACGCGCGCCCAGTTCACATTAAGGGTGCTCAGCGCAATTACCAGGTACCCAATCGCCCCAAGCCCTAACCCCCAGCGCCACCAGGGATTGGGGATGAGCGGTGGCGGCGACCAAGAGCGAGGTTTCGCAGCCGGCGACGTCATGAGGTTACTCCTGGAATCACGTCAGACAGAGTGCTCGTCATCGGGGTTTTCGTCGCCGCTGCCTCGTCGGCATCCTCTGAGTCGGCATCTGAGTCGGCATCGGTTGTCCAGTCTTCTTCGCCGTAGATTTGCGTCAGCACATCGGGGGTCAGCCCATCCGTTGGCCCATCGTAGACCACTTCACCCATCCGCAGCCCAACAATCCGCTGGGCAAACATTTGCGCCAACGGCACATCGTGGATATTGATGATCACCGATAGATCTCGCTCCCGCGCGAGTTCGGTAATCAGCCGCATAATCTGGCGTGAGGTTTTGGGATCGAGGCTGGCGGTGGGTTCATCGACAAGCAGCAAGTTGGGATTTTGCAGCAGCGCTCGGGCAATGCCTACCCGCTGCCGCTGCCCACCCGACAGCGCATCGGCTCGCTTGTCGGCAAAGCTGTCTAGGCCAACGCGATGCAACAGGCGAAACGCCTCGTCGATCGTGCTTTGGGGAAATTTACGGAACCAACTTTGCCAAAAATTGACATAGCCCAACTGCCCCGATAGCACGTTTTCCATCACCGTCAGCCGTTCTACGAGAGCATATTCTTGGAAGATCATCCCGATTTTGCGGCGAGCGCGACGCAGCGCTGCAGTGTTGAGGCGGGTGAGATCTTGCGTGTCTAGCCAAATATGTCCTGATGTTGGCTCTACTAGGCGATTGATGCAGCGAATCAGGGTGCTTTTGCCCGCGCCGGATGGCCCAATCAACGCCAACACCTGTCCTTCAGGAATGGTCAGGTTTACGCCTTTCACGGCGCGATCGCCCGTCGGGTATTGCTTGTCAAGGTTCTCTAATCGCAGCATGGTAGGTCAGGATGAATGATCAACGGGGAGCCAGCAGGGAGAGGTTCAACCGATCAAAATATAGGCCAGTCAACATCCAACTCAATCAACAGACGCGCCAAATAAAAAGCCGTAGAAGCTTGACAGCGCCAAGCCTCTACGGCTTTTTTGGGGAATTTGACTATTGTGGATTGGTATATTCCACACCGAGCGCATCGTCAATCTGCCGAATCACCGCCCAATATTCTTGGTAGGTGATGGGAATGAACTGAGCTTCATCAGACTCTCCAAATTCAGCCTCTAACTGGGTTCCTTCCCAATCAAAGGTAAAGAATGCCTCTTTTACCTTTTCTGCTAGTTCGGGGTCGAGGTTATAAACATGTCCATACCCAGTCGTCGGGAACGTTTCGGAGGTATAAATGGTGCGAAGCTGGGTGGTGTCAATCACGCCACGCTCAGCCATGCGCGTCATCACTGAATTGGCGATCGCCGCTGCATCATAATCCTGGTTGAATACGCCCAGAATTGAGTTATCGTGGCCACCCGAGAACACCGCCTCAAAATTCTCTTGCTCTTTCAAGCCAAACTCATCTTCCAGCAGCGCAGACGGCGCTTTGAAGCCAGAGTTAGAGGTGGGCGAGGTAAACGCCAGTTGCTTGCCGTCTAGGTCTTCAACGTCCTGAATGTCGCTGTCCACATAGGTGATAATTTCCATTTCGTAACCGAAGGAGCCATCTTCTGCTGCCATCATGGCAAAGGGCACAAAGCCTGCAAAGTTAACCGCAAAAGGGTTTGACCCAGTATTGAACCCGGCCACATGCAGGCGACCTGCACGCATCGCCTCAAGCTGTGCCGCGTTAGAATCTACCGCGAAGAAGGTCACGCGCTTACCCGTCACCTCTTCCATGTGCTCTAAAAACTCAGACCACACGTCGCGGTAAACCGACGGATCTTCGACGGGCGTGTAGGCAAAAATCAGTTCGTCAGGATTCACAAATTCAGAAGGATCTGTGGGCGCATCTGCGACCAAATCACCATCGCTGTCGCAGAAGCGCTCGTCCATTTTTTCGGGCCGGGGACAATCTGCTTCTACCGGAGCCGCAGCAGAATCGGCTGCTGGTTCTGCATCTGTATCAGTGGCGCTTGGCGTGGCACAGGCTGTAGAAATCACCACAACGCCTGCGAGAGCAGCGTATAGCCAAGACTTGGGACGACGAAGAGTAGCCATAGAGAAAGGTGAATGAATTTGGTTTACAAATCTTTTGATATAAACTGAACCTATAAGACGCAAATTAAATCGAAATTAAGTTTCGTTTTTCAGAAGGTTAATAACCGGATAAGATTGCGGTTTGAACTCACATTCAGTCGTAATAGCGTGAACGAATGTGTCATAAGTTATGTCAAAATATGTCGAATTTTCAGGTTGATCTGCAACTCTATTTTTGAGTTCCCTCGTTTGCTCATCTATGTCCGTCCTGGGTGCGTCGCTGAGTGAGCGCCTTTGTAAGGTAAGCGTTTTATCCATTTACCGAACTGACGTTAAACCACAGAGTTTTACCTACGAAGCTCTGGCATGGGAAACGGAGCCTGCAGGACGCTCTGTGACAATCGTCCTAAACCAGCCTCTATCTAGAGACAGACTAGAGACAGCGTGATTAATCTATCTAAAAGAGTTAGTCGATTGGGGCTGAACTGTTTAAAGTGAAGAATGGTTATTAATAGGAACGGCTGTGAACGCACCCTCCCAAGCGCACCATTGGACAACCGCACTGATTGATTTTGTGCAAGCTACAGATGAATCGGTGGCAGCAGCGCGGGAGCGGTTTACGAAGACCCAGCTTGCGATTACGGCTAAGGCTGATATGAACCGCCGTCAGTTTATGGACAGTCGGTTTGCGGTAGAAGGGCGGGTGGGCGATCGCACGCCACTCGACCTGTTTATTGCCGCTCAGTCCAAACTCTCCGACGACGATCGCGCGCTGCTAGAAAGCTGGCACCGCAGCTTTTTAGGCCTTTTTGCCATTGATGAAATTGCCGAAGCCGCCTCGGGCGATCGCGCCCTGCATCTCACCAACTGGCTCACGCAGAAGCATTACACCGCACTGTTAATGGGCGATCGCGAAGCGCAAGATGCCGAACGGCTAAAGGCGGGAGATATTCTACTAGCGCATATTGCGCCGCTGTCTGACACGCAATGGCTGTTTTTGGCTCCTTGGATGGCGCTGGGCAAGCTAGGCAAGCCCAAGCTGGCGGTCGCGATTGGCAGCTTCCGCGACAACTACAAGCCCCATCTCTATGGAGACGCGCCCGATCTGCTAGAAGAAGCATGGATCTCTGTCGAGCGCTATCATCAACAGTTTGTAGATTTTTTTGGCAGCGATACGGTGACTCTACCCGGACGCGAGCTCAACCAGCGGTTAAACGATTTGCAAGATGTGCTGCTGCAAGAGCAGCTAGACTCGGCTGGAATTGATCAGTCAAAATCTCTGCGAGAACTCGCCACCGATGCTGGCGTCGATGAGGACGATCTCTCGGAGCAAGTTGAGTCGATGGGTGCAAGCCGAGCGCAGCTTGATCAAGCGCTTAGCGCTTCATCCATGAAGATGCCCCGAGTGGAACTGCCCCGAGACCTGCGCCAAGCCGAACATGCCACCGCCCTCAGTCATCCCCGCTGGGGCCAAGTGTTTTTGCCGTCTTATCATGTGCTGTGCCGCTTAATGGAAACTGAGAGCATGAGCACTGCAATTGAAACTCAAGACTTGTTCCGCCAGCACCTCAAAAATCCTGAGGTGAAAACCTTTGTGCTGCAAGACTTGGCACAGCGCTATCCCGCTGTGGTGGAAGCGCTGGTGCAGCGCAGCTTCAACCGCCCTGACTTTGTGCTTGAGACCGACCTTGAGGCGCTGTTAGTGGAGTTTGGCAAGCCGTTGCAGCCCCAACTGCCCGAAACGGCTAGTGTCCCCGTGCATCTCCACAACCTGTTTCAGGAAGTGGTCGTAGAGATGGAGAAGCCCAAGACTAAGAAAAAGACCAAGAAGAAGGCTGTGGCAGGCTTTCAGCGATAGAGCCTAGCGGAATATAGCCACTCAACTCAGTCAAAATGACCCAGCGGAGTATCCAAATCTAGTGAATTAAATGTAGTGTGTTTTTGTGAAAGCCCCGAACGGCAGAGCTTTCACAGCACACTGGTTTTTCGTGGTGACGGGGTTGACAGGCAATGACAGAGTCGCATTTGCATCTAGCGGTCAATGGCACGCTGATGCGCGGGCTAGAACTCAATACGAACTTGCTCACGGTTGGAGCTACGTTTGTGCAAGAGGCTGAGACCGCCCCGTGCTATCGCCTTTGGTCTATTGGCGATCGCCATCCAGCGATGCTTAAAGTGGCGAGCGGGGGGAGGGCGATCGCCCTAGAGGTGTGGGCGTTATCTCCCAATGGACTGGTGCAGGTGCTGCTGCAAGAACCGCCAGGGCTGTGCATTGGCACGATAGAACTGTCGGATGGAAAAACGCCGCTGGGCGTGTTGGGAGAACCCTGGCTCTGCGAAGGACAGCGAGAAATTACTCAACACGGCGGCTGGCGAGCCTATTGCCAGACGGGTGTGGGCGTCAGAGGCTAGGCTGCATTGCAATTCCCGAGCAAATTTTGAGGGCAAGGCGCGCAAGCTAAGTAAATTGGATGATTAAATGTGCGACTCTTCTGTTGTCCGCTCCGAGGCTCAGCCTTGCCAAAACCTCCCTACCGCTTGCATGCGGATGCAGAATTGCTGGTAATTGCTGTGGGTTGATGTGAGATTTTTTGGCAGAAAACACCCAAGCTCTTTCCCAAGCCCTTTATGTATGGTGGATAGTCTAATGCTAAATGCGCTGCTGTTTGACTTGGATGGCACCTTGGCAAACACCGACCCGCTGCACTGTGCGATCTGGCAGGAGGTGCTTGCAGAAAAGGGCATGACGATCAATGAAACTGATTATCGAGAAAAGTTTAGCGGACGGCTAAACGAGAACATTATTCAGGACTTGCTGCCAGAGCTGTCGCCGGAGGAAAACCAGGCGATGGCAGAGGCCAAAGAAGGCCGGTTTCGCGATCGCGCCCCTAGTTTAGAACCGCTGGCGGGCGTGCTGGATATTCTGAACTGGACGGATGCCCATGGGCTGAAGAAGGCGGTGGTGACCAATGCGCCCATTATCAACGCCCGGCACATGCTGCAAGCGCTGCAGCTCACGCAGCGGTTTCCGGTGGTGGTGATGGCGGAAGAACTGCCTCGGGGCAAGCCCGACCCCTTGCCGTACCAAACTGCGCTTGATCGGCTAGGTGTGAGTGCCGCTGGGGCGATCGCCTTTGAAGATTCGCCATCGGGGGTGCAGTCGGCGGTTGCGGCAGGGTTAGTGACGGTGGCGATCGCCTCCTCCCACGACCCTGATCAACTGGCGAGCCTTGGTGCAACCTTAGTGATCGACGACTTTACCGACCTGCGGCTAGAAGCGCTGTTGCGCTCTGCACTCCCTACGGCGGCGGCTTACCGAGCCAATAGCGGCAGCAGCAATGCCACAAAGTAATACACCAGCGGCGCGGTAAACACATAGCTATCAGCCCGGTCAAGAATGCCGCCGTGGCCGGGGATCAGCTGACCCGAGTCTTTAACACCAGCATCACGCTTCATCATCGATTCTGTGAGGTCGCCCAGCAGGCTCGCAATGCCGATGAGCAGCCCTAGCGCCATGCCCGTCAGCGGAAAACCCGGCCAATCTAGCAGCCATGACCCCGTAGCGCCCACGGCCACACTGCCCACTACCCCGGCGATCGCCCCTTCTACAGTTTTCTTAGGGCTAATGGCCGACAGTCGCGTGCGCCCAATCATCTTGCCAAAAACATAGGCCCCAATATCCGCTGCCCAAATGCAGAGAAACGCCAGTAGCGTCGTGGTTAACCCCATCGGCATCGCGCTTAAATCGAGGCTGCTGGGGAAGTAGCCCCCGAGGGGAAGGTTCGCCACCTCAGCTTGACCGAGCGATCGCAGCCGCACCCAATAGCTGGGCAAATAGCCGCCATAAAACAGCCCCAACACCGATGCAGAAATGTCGGCAATGGTCGCCAGCTTTGGCTGAAACAGCAGATAAAAACAGATAAACGTACCCGCCAGCGGCATCACCGCATCTGCCAGTGGCGGCCAGAGCATAGACACCACCAGCAGCAGCTGACTCACCACGAGCGTCGTTTTGGCGGCAGGCACGATGTGCTTGGCGCGCACCAGTTGAAAATACTCTAACTGCCCCAAATACACCAGCAAGCCTATGCCCACAGTGAAATACCACCCACCCAGCAACACCATGCCAATGGCAATGGGGATGGCAACCAGGGCACTCACTAACCGCGATAGAGACATAGACCACGCACCACAAGGGGACTCTGGGGATTAATCTAACAAACTTATGTCTGATGTGGATTCCTGAAAACTCTGAATAGACGCTGCATTCCGGCAATCCTGTAGGGATGAGGTCGGGGAGCTAACGATGGTGCCATCGTTCCTCGGGCTTGATCCCGTGCAGGTCTGCCGACGGGTTCAGACTTTAGCTGCCGACGTTAGCCATAGGCCGGATGAAACGGATGGTGGAGATGGGCCTCGGTTTCATCATCCAAGATTTGAATCACCTGGTGATAGATCGCGTCAGCTTCTTTGGGGGAGTTGCCAATGCTGAGCAGCCCGATTTTGCCATATTCCGACAGACAGCCAATGATGTGGAACACGCTGCCCACCTCGGTGCTGGGGTTAAAGTGCAGGCGATGTTTGGCGATGATGTGCATGAGATCGTCAGGCAGCAGGCCAATGTAGCGATCGCTCTGCAAGTTATCCGTAGCGACGTAATACTTGGCCTTGCCTCGCTGGCTCAAAAACAGCCCAGATTGGGCATCATACTGCCCCCCGGTGAGCAGTTTTAGCGTCATCTGGGGATGGGTGGTGCCGCCTTTGCGCACGTTGATTTCAATGGCATGCAGATCCCATGGGTTTTGCTCAGAGGCGCGCACCGCCATAAAGTCAACGCTATAGCGCTCAATCACGCCCTTAGCCGCCAGCACATTGCCCACGGCTAGCCCATACGCTTGGAGCTGCTGGCGATAGGCCTCGTCTGCGGGGAAGCAGCAGCCCAGGAAGATTTGCCCGTCGGGGCCTCCTAAGATTTGGTCATGGGTCGAGAGAATATCGACGGTGCCGTTGGGCGTGATGCGCCCCTGCACGCTGGGCGATCGCTTCTCTTCTCCTTCAATAAACGCTTCCACAATCGCCCCTAAATCTGGGATGCGGCTGCTAAAGCTGTCCCAGGTTTCGGTATCGCACTGAAAGCTGAGGTGCTCAAACTGCTGGGCGATCGCCCCCACTCGTTCCTCAGGTGCCATGTGATGGGGCGAGGCCTGAGGCATAGCGCGCAGATCAAGCAAGGCATTGCCCTGCCCAGAAAACCCCTCATTCAGCTTCACCACCATCCGTTTCAGCTGCGGCTGTCGATCCCACAGTTCCGCAGTGGCAGCGGCCAATTCCTCTTCTGTCCAGACTTCTAAACAGCCATCGGGATGGGGCACATCGGCTTCGGCAAACACCTCACGGCTGCCGCTTTTGGTGCCCCAGCGCAGCAATGCCGGATCTAGCGCCAGCAAGGGCAAATCAAGCTGAAGTGCCAGATCTCGTTCTAACTGCGTTGAGTTAAAGCAGGTCATGTAGCCGAGATTGGGACGCACCAGTTGGCGAATTTTGGCGATGAGGCGAGGGCGCTCCAGAATCTTTTGCGTCAGCGTTTTGGTTGAGCCATCGTGGGCAGACAGCAGCACTAGCCGCTGCCGCGCATCAGAAAAGGGCACATCGGGCAGCAGCTTGAGGTAATAGTCCACAATGGTGGGGTGCAGCGGCTGCGAGGTGACGTAGATGAGGCGGGTGTTGGGGTTGCGCAGTCGAATCAGCGAAAACAGCAGGCGCTCTTCGTAATGGTGCACGCCTTTCACCTTCGTCAGCTCTCGCCGATCGAGGCTGAGGGATGGAATGATCACAATGTCGTGAGCGGTTTCATCAAAGTCATCTACCGAGCGCCAGCGATCGCTCAGCAGAGCCTGCAATTCCTCAAAGCGATCGCCCTGGGCCAGCGGCGGCAACACTAATCCCTGCATTGAGTCACTCATAGATGAAACACGTGTCTTATCACTAAGTAAATAGAACGAAATAAATAGAACGGAGAGCAAGACAGCCCTCTACCCGGGTGCTAAAGGAGAAGTGCCAGATGCGCGATCGCCCTCAGCGTCATGGGCCATCCTGCCAGACTCTTCTAGTGGGTGGCTCTGAATATGAGAGGGCTATCCCTGATCTTAACCAGCCACGGGATGAACTCTGCGGAATTGTCAATATCTAGTTATATATGCAGAGATATCTTGCTCAGTTAGATGCACGCCACGTTATCGTAGTCCCATCATGCTGCCTTCAGACCTACTCATCAACCGCCAACAGGGGGAAGCCCTAGCCCCTAAACGGCTCGCGCTGAATGCACCGAATCGGGCGATCGCCACAGAACTGATCACGCTGTTTCAGCAGCACCTGGGCAAAACCCAAGGCGAGCTGGATCGGCACCTGCGAGAGCTGGAAGGCGAAGATACTGATTTTAAGGTGAAACGGGGTCTGGCTCATCTCTTGAAGGGCGATCGCTTTACCAGTTTTGAGATTGTTAGCCCGCTAGAGCCGCCCCTGCTGCGGCAACGGGTGTTTGCCCAGGCCGCGCAGGCCGCCCCCCTGCCCCAAACCGCTGCTACTACCCTAACCACCTTGGCACAACACCTCAGCGCTGAGCTAGCGCACGAAGTGCTGCCCGAGCAAATTCGCGCCGGACTCTACGCCGACCTGCAAGAAAACCGCATCCTCACTCGGTTCGAGCCGCCCACGGGGGATGAGCTGCTGCACCGCTACAACCTGTCGCAGGTGCAGGGCGTGTTCTACAAGGCCAGCCACATTACCATCACCGCCCATCGCAATGATCCGGGAGAATACAAGCTGCTGTTTCGCTACCTCAAGCTGTTTCGGCTGATGGCCTATATCGAAGGCGACGCCGACCACGGCTTTACCATCACCATTGATGGCCCGGCCAGCCTGTTTGGCAACAGCACCCGCTACGGCCTCGATATCGCCAAGCTGATTCCGGCCCTGCTGCATGTGACGAAGTGGAGCCTGGCGGCAGAACTACAAATTAAGGATGGATATGGCGATCGCCCCCGCAGTCGCCGCTTTACCCTCACCGCCGACAGCGGCTTGGTGAGTCACTATCCCCCTGGCAAAGCCTTCGACAGCATGGTGGAGTCAGCCTTTGCAGAACGCTGGGCAGCCCTCAAAACCGACTGGCGACTCGAGCGCGAGGTTGATCTGATCCCCATTCCCGGCAGCGTCATGATTCCTGACTTTCGGCTGGTGCATCCCGATGGGCGATCGAAACTGCTCGAAATTGTGGGCTACTGGCGCCCCGAGTATCTTCGCAAAAAGTTCTCCCAGGTGCGCCAGTCGGGAAGAGATGACCTAATCTTGGCCATATCAGAACGGCTAAACCTCGAAAAAGCAGGCGTAAAGCTAAGCCAAACCCCCGCCCGCATTGTCTGGTTCAAAGACAAGCTCATTCCAAAGACGGTGCTAGCCGCTTTAGAAGACGATGCTTGATGCTAGTGGAATAACTGGGTAACGGTGAGCGTCACCGGCGGCAGATATCATGAAAACGAAGTCAGAGGTTGTCCATCCGTCCGGTGCACGCAAAGGCTAGCTGGCTCGCCCTATCGAGGAGAGCCCTAGCTAATGAACTACTGTTTTTTATAGAAAGGATGAAATGATGCTTATGTAGTGCTTTTGTTGGAATGAATAAAGCCACAAGAAGGTTACAGCATTATCCCGAGCAACTCCAATAGTTTGTGGTATTTTTCAGTATCTCCTTGTTTTCTATAAAGATCTGCGGCAGCTTGATAGTTTTGAATTGCTAATTCACGATTACCTAACGAAGAATGTGCATCCCCTCTATTTTTATAAGCTTGAGCGAAATCCGATTTTAGCTGAATAGCTTTATCTAAATTATAAAGTGCTTGATCAATAAACTCATTGTTTCCTAGCCTTTGTCCCAGTATAAAGTAAACACTTCCTAAATTGCTATAGGCTGAAGCATGGCTTGGGTTTAGTCGAATCGCCTTATTGAAATCTTCAATTGCAGGATTAAAATTCAGTAGTTGAGAGTATGTTTCTCCTCTAACATTGTAGGCTTCGAAAAAATCAGGGTTAATTTCAATAGCCTTGCTTAAATCCGAAACTGCTTGTTGAAGATCACCTTGCCTAGAATAAAAGCTACCTCGGTTAAAATAAGCCAAAGCATTTTGGGAATCAATTTGAAGAGCCTTGTTGAAGTCAGAAATTGCGCCTTCAGGGTCCACAATCGAGCGAATAACTCCCCTGCTAATATAAGCCTCAGCATAATTGGGATCGAGATGCATTGCTTTATGTAAGTCTTCCAAAGCTTCTTCCACAGATCCTAAAGCAAAATGGACATTTCCCCGGCTAGATAAGGCTTCAACGTAGTTTGGATTGAGCCGAATCGCCTGATCAAGTTCTGAGAGGGCTCCTGGTAAGTCATCCCTATCAATCTTCTCAACTCCACTGTTGAAATAACCTTCTGCCTTGATTTGACTTTGTAAGGATAGAAAGTCTGAGGCAACCAGTCCTGTTGGTATAGATGCAGCAATAGCTAGAAGCAAAGGGACTGATTTTTTAAGGTTTGTACGACTAGATTTACTAGATTTACTTTGAAATAAAATAGGCGTCGAATGTTCTGGTATCCCTTCCAGTTGAATCTCATTGCAAGCAAATTTGAAAGCTTCTGGTGCTAAATTACCTGCTCCCAATGCTTTGTAAAAACCTGCAGAAAAGACAATTGCAGCCTTATCGCCAATTGTATTATTCATGCCAATAACAAACGGCACAAATTTTGCAATTGCTTTAGCTTGGGATTCCGAGAAGCAGGCATTCAAAACGACACAGTTGATTTGCTTAGATACCAACCCGAATAAATTAGCCAGAGCCTCAGTCGAAATAGGTTTCACCTTGCCTTCGATATTTTCAAAACAAAGTTCCCCTGTACTCATACCGTGCCCTGAAAAGTGAACAATTTGAGGTTCAACGTCAAAAATTGCTTGGGATATGTCTGTAGGTCGGACAGATTCACGAGATTCCAATGCAAAACTGTTTCGTTGCTTGGCAAGCTGTAACTTTTCACGAATGTCCCGTAACTCTTGCCCTAAACGCAAGCGTGCTGCATCACTAGGGTCTGCGGCTAGAAATAGAATTTTGATTTTACGCATGCTAGAGCCTCGCTCAGAGTTTGACCTTCCTTCATTTCAAGACCTGCTCCCACACCCCGTCTAGCCATAGATATCATCCTTCTAGCTGCTAGAGCAACTTGGCAACAAGGTTAAGTCGTAGTCATGAACTTGCTCTTCGCCCTTTATTGCGATAAAAGCTAAAAACTTTAGCCTACTAAGGATCAGCTCACGTTCTGGCTGAGCGGCTGCAAATAACCTTTGCAACTCTACCGATTTCCAGCAAAAGTCTGCTCCAGCCGGGTTGTTGTGCTGCACCGCTTACACAACTATTGTGAAACTCCAACTTCGATTACTTCCCCTGGCGCAAGAGTACTCAGCACACTGCGAACATCAGGGATCAGAGGCACTAAATCTGACAACCTATTACTGCGTGCTACAAGAACAACAACTGCCACCCCAGCTTGCTCTAAGTTCTACTGATACCGCAAATTTTGATCTGTGGTGAGTAGAATCGTGAAGCTCTCCTGATTCATGAGCCGCAACAATTCACCATTCTTTTTTCCTGACCATCCCCTCTCAACAACTGTGCGTATCTCATAATCAGCCAGTTCTCGCTTCAGGGGACGTGGAGCACATTCATCAAGCAGGATTCGCATAGGCTGTCAGCATTTCTTTTGCTAACTCAAGAGCTGCGATCGCTTGCTCACGCCTAACACTCGGAAAATGATCCAAGAATTCATCGAGTGGATCACCCGCTTCGAGATAATCGAGTAACGTTTTCATTGGCACACGAGTTCCAACGAAAACAGGGGTTCCTCCTAGAATGTCAGGGTCACTATGAATAACACGAGCTGTGGCTGTCATATCAGCTATCCATTAGCAGAGTTCTCTTCGATCTTAGCCTGCGCATCATGCTTAAATTCATTAAAAGTCGTCACCCCAGCACTAGGTTTTAGGATAGCTTTCAACCCAAGTTGCGAACAGATTCGCTTCCGGCTTTGTCACTACTGAAGATTAAGTGGCACAACGGCAAAACGCAGCGGCGGCAGATGATCTATGCCTCTCACCGATAATCTCTACTCCGCCCGCACCAACGCAGTGTTGGGCTGCTGACTGGGGCGTAGGCTTTAAGCTAGCGCTGAGTAGCCTCACCTAGCGCCTCCTGAAGTACTTCATCACTCACACCATGACGTTTCAAACTGGCAATCAACGCAGAGACAGTATCCCCTTCTAATCGCTCAAGGTCAGCACGCAGCCCTTGGCCAATATAGGCACGTGCTAAGGGCTGATACCCAGAAAAACCCAATAATGGAGCTAGACGCTTCAGATCCTCAATCACATCTTCTGGCATCCGAATAGTGATCGTTGTCATAGGCCGATCCCTATTTAACCGTTGTTTCAAAGCATCAACCTTCATAGTATTCGCGCTCCTTGCGTGTCGCTTTGCGGGCCGAAATAATCCTAATGGTGTCGTTTTCACGCTCTATGTAGACGGCATATAAAAGATTCCAGCGTCTGTCCAAACGAATGACCGCATCGCGCGCTTCATCATTACGACTCGCATCAACTACCACAAGAAACGGATCAAAGAAAGCCTCCGTAGCTTGATGAAAGGTTACTCCATCATGGTTTATGGGGTTAACCCTGGCTTTCTCGTCATTCCAAACGAAAGTGACGCCATTGAGCACGAAATGTACGTCCATGCCCCATATTGTAGCCAGTGTGTATTTACATTGTCAATACACACTGGTGATACGTGCCTGGAGTCGACTCAACCCCTACTATCGGCCACCTAGCAGATGCTCTTAAGCAGCCCAACGAACGACTGAGGTCATCGGCGGCAATAACAATAACTTCTGATACCCTGCCGACAATCTCGCTTCCGCCGCTGCAATGATTTGTTAGCCCGTGGCTTGACGCTCATTTAGCCATTTTTGGAATGATTTCTGACTTTCTGCTGATGATTGCCCAAGGATTATGTTCTTGACACTAACATCTTCGTCAAGTTGATTCCAATGGATTCCGTCTCCACTACCAATTAGCCGCCAGCTATTTCTTTCTTCCACTGAACCATGCAAGAGGCGCGGATACCATGCCAATGGAACAGAAATAGTGCGCACATCAGATAGATCGACAGACAAAGTATCATCTGTAATCTTGATGGTCTGTATCTTAGGTATTTCAAGTAGGTCAACCGTTAAAGAAGTCATTCCAACCCTCTATTAATTGCTCTTGGTGTTCCTCAACCAGCTTTTGGATACGATTTATCTCTGTGCGGTTAAACCCTTGTTATTTTGAAGACGGACTAGGCTAAGCCAGAACTTAGCTTCGTCATTATCGCGTTCAACATGTACGTGGGGTGGCTCATCTCGATCGCCTGCATAGCAGAAAAAACGATATGGTCCAACACTTAGAAGAGTAGGCATCTCAAATAATTGTAACAGGGGCTAAATCGGCGCTCATTATAAGACCCTGCTCAGATGGCTGATCCAGCGTGAAGTCTAGTGAAGTTTAGTATTGTAAAAAGGCCATCGCCCCCACTCACCCCATCTCCCCTCACTTATCTGTGCCACCCATCAACCACCTGAAGCTACCTTAGACTGGCCTGGAAAGAGGAGGGCTAACTATCCGGTTGAGCGGCTGCAAGTAACCTTTGCAACATCACCAAGATCTCCAAACAGTCCGCTCCATCCGGGTTGTTAGGTTGCGCTATGACGTTGCAGATTTGCTGTGTCCATCCAGCCATACGCAATCTCGATCAGCTTAACCCCTCCTCTTTCAATCTCTTTTTCATACACTTTTTGCCCTCCAAGCGTTTCATAGAATCGACATGCAGGATTCTTTGCTAATACCCATACCAGCATGGAATGAATCCCCCTTTGACTCAGCCTCTGTGCGACTGCCCGAACTAACTCACGTCCGATCCCTTTTTGTTGATGGCTCTTGAGGACATAAATTGCAGTTAACTCGCCTTGATAAACTGAATCACCTGCGCGTTCTACTCCACCATTGGCAAAACCGACGATTTTACCTGATTCATCCTCTGCAACATAAGTAAAGTTGTCGTCTTTTGAGGTATTGTCCAGGATTTGGTGCCAACCGTTTTCTCGCTTCTCATAGGATAGAGTCGCCAAAAGTTCATCTGGGACGATCCCTCGATAAGTAGTTCGCCAAGTATCTACATGAACTCGTGCCATTACAGCTACATCATTATGGGTCGCTTCTCGCACAATCATCAGCAACTCCTACCGATACCTCATCTCGCCCATTATGCAATTTCAACTTACATCTGAAGCAAGCTGTTCCACTTTACAATGGCTAGACAACTAGATTTCAAACCTTCGATACTCAGTCGATCGATTCTAAACTACTGCCCTCACTAATAACTTGAGCGACCTAACTATTAATAGACTGAAATTTTCTGCCTAAGATCCCGTCATAGGTAGATAGGCAGAAAGATTCGGCATAACACTCCAGATTTATTACTTATGCAGATTTTTTCTGTATAGTACGCCGATTAAGCCAAATAGCGAGAATCTTTCCGCCATGTTTAGGTTCCTCACGAAGGTGAACAATTGCACGATACAACCCCTGTCTTTTATGCAGCCACAGTATCAAGATGGGTGGGTTTTGCTGGAAGTGCGATCGCACTGAGTAACAGCAAAGCTCAGCGGCGGCTGATTACTACTTGTATCAAGTCGAGCCTGGATAAAGCAGCCTGATACAGCAAAGTGCTAGACGTACTGAACCAAGACAGACTATTGAGTGCTAGATTTTCTCTAGCCAAGTTTCTAGTGCTAGGTTTATCAAGTCTTCTAAGGATAATGCCTCGCCTTCTCTACCAATTAAGGCAAGATATCTTTCTATGGACATTGCTAAGCCTGACTTATAGTGTGGATTCAGAGCTAAATACCTACGTCGCCCAACAAATCGCTCTCGATAGCTCTTGTCCGTAAAGTATTTTTCAGTAGAATTTCCCCAAGAATTAGAAGGCAGTAGTTTATTCAAAGGTCGGACTGATCCTGATTGCCATTCCTCAAAGCTCACCATTCTTCCGTTGCCTTTTGGAACATGACCTAATGCAGTTACTGCTGACCAGTTCGTCCAGATCCTCATCCTAGCAATAATTTTTCTCGCACAAGTACTACTAGATGTAACGTGTGGTAGCCACAAAAATAGAGCTATTGTCTTACGACTCTTATCATATCTAATCTCAGCGCAGGTCTTAGTTTTGCTAAAGCCATACAACACACTACTGCCTATAAACAGCTCCTTAATTTGACTGTGAAATCTGAGAATCTGTTCTCTTGAGTTCAAAACCGCTTTTCGTTCAACTTCATCAATATTGGCTAATAGGGTTAGCAGACGCCTTGGAGGTTCTGAAATTAACTGTTCTTGTAATTCCTTTTCATATGGGACAGTTATTGAAGCCACTTCGTTACTTTCTAAATCTTTGAGAATAAAGATAAGATGTCCAGACTCTACAGATAAATCAAATTTCAAAAATTGAATATCCAATTGACTATATTTCCTGTCAATTAGATTATCCCTATGAAAAGCGGGGGAGATCACCAGTAGTTTGATAGGTTTAGAATAGTCAATAAAATCAGTGAATGGCTTCTCTTCTAGCAGAGCGCTATGATATCGAGACACTTGGTTAACTACGTACCGATCTTCTTTATTTTTAAGCTCTATAATGAGCAGCCTTTTATCAGGTTCTACAGCTAAGATGTCACAGAATTGACCACTGATGAGAAACTGCCTCTTTAATGGAGTAGCCCCAAGCATTTTATCTAAACATAAATATAGGAAGTTTTCGAGGTTTACTTCCGATTGAAACTCCCACTTTGAACCCACCTTCTTAAGTTTAACTGCTTCAAATAGTGGGTAAGACATGGTTGAGAAGATGAAGTTGGATTTCCAGTAATATACAAATGTATTCAGCAGTAAACATCGATTATATCCGTTCCATAAGTATGCCTAACGGTTATGGTCAGCGGTTTCTGTAGTTTTTGCATACATCCCAAGCGGGTTCGATCAATCCGCTGCACTAGAATTATTGGAATGCTGCAACTAGCATATACATCAAACTAAAAACCCAACATTGGTACTGGCTCATCATTAATGGCATGTATTGTAGGATAATACTCTTGTAAGTGCAGGTATCTTGAGAGCAAAGTCTGTAGCTGATAGTCAGTTAGGCAAAGGCTTTTTACCCCACTAACAGTACAGAATCGTGCGCCACACTCCAAGGGAAATAGCTTTTGACCAATTTCTGAGTTGCGAGCCATTTCTAGCCTCTCTGCAAAGGGCATGGCTCTTACTTCTTGTCGCATCGCTTCGTACTCAGACATAGGAATTGAAGTCCATCCACCAAAGCGTTTCTCTTCCATAACTTGATACATGCTAGGATTATGCATGATGCGTTCCTCAAGCCAAGGAATCAGCCGAATCTCGATTCCGTTACACCTTGTCCACCAATGAGCCCCATCTCTGCGCCGAACAACTTCTGTCCATCTGAATAAGCTATTTGGCTTTCTGGTAATTGCTTGTAATGTCTTACGAAGAGTAGTAGTAGCAAACCGTACTTCGCTATAGGCCGCTAGGTAACCAAAGATAAGTGTTTTTAACTGCTGGTTATTAGCTGGGCACAGTCCAAAACCAATGACTCGTTCATTCAACTTTTTGAGTGATAATGTGAGCATCTGAAAGCTAGGAATAATCTTTCGCTCAGGAACCCTTGTTTGGTTTAAGACTGGGCAATAATGCTCAATATACTGACGCTCAAGCTTGTTAAGCTCACTTTGATTACAAGCAAGCCAAAACAGACGTACTTCACATCTTTCACTAACTGCCTCAAGTTGAGGGAATCGATGATGGTTTTGCCAACGGCTTCTTAAATTTGTTGCTAATCCAACATAGAAAACTTGATCACGAGCGATCGCAAAGTAGATTGCAGAGCACTCAGGTAATCTTTGCCTTTCTAATAATTTCAGATTTGGTAACGTATTGAATTCTTGCAACACGGCTTTCGTTAATTCATTCTGACTGTCCCTATGATTCCCATCCATATAGTCATCTCAACATTTGGTATCTAACAGTTAACCTTTCAGCTACTGTCCCCACAGATAGAATAAAGCAGCCCAACAATCGATCTAAACCGCAACACCGGTTTGCAATTGCCGTGAGGCTAACGACAGGCGTTGTCGGTTCCAGTGAGCTTGTTATTTTGCCTGCTGATGGAATTCCCAAGCACCAACATAGAAAATCAGCACTGTAGAGTCAAAATAACCTGTAATTGGAGGGGGAAATTTTGCCCAATGCGCTCATACAGAAGATTAGGTGAAAATTTGACAGCCTAACACCTCTACCTCTGTGAGGGTAATTGGGTAGAAACACGTTAGCCTAATTACCCTATATAGAGAATTAGGTAGAAGAATTCAGGCTAACCACTTCCTTGAATGAGTAAGCGCGGGGTGGCGTCACAAAATGTAGAGGAGGACACTTGTTTTCTCTAGCAAGTTGGTTTATTCTTTGCGATACCGGAACTGGATTTCGGTGAACAACTAACGCGCGCTTGGGGTTTTGGGCGCTGATTAGGAGTGCTGGACACACTCACTAACCAGCTGACCTGACTCCTGGCTATAGCAGGAGCCAGGCTTTGATGATTATCAAGCGCCTTGCTAATGCTGACAAGTGGTTGGGTCAACCACGCCCTAGGCGCGTTTCCTCTACAACACGCATTAGCGAGGCAAATACTCATGACATCTGACTTCAATCCTCTGCTGCCCACGCAGCAGGACAACAGTCGTTTGCAGATTTGGATTGTGGGGTCGCGAGACCAGGTAATCCACGCGATGAATGAACTCTACGTTAAGAAAGTGGCGACCGATCGGGTGCAGTTTACGCCGATTATTCCTGCGCCGTTTTCTGAGGGCAAGTTTATGTCGGTGCTGACGCGATAGAGGCTGATCCTATGAGAGAGGACGGCGGCTATAGCCCTTGGGGACGGGGGCGATCGCCCTCAAACACGGCCTAGAGTATCGCCGTTCTCTCTCAGCTCTCACAACCCAGGTGGGTCTTGTGGCAGTAAAAAATCACCCCGCCAGTCTTGACAGGGTAACTCGTGCGGCAGTGTCCCTAGTTTCGTGCAGAAGGCCGTCGAGAGCGATGCGAGCCGAGCCGACGGATGTAACCGAGATCCCCCCGCCCCCCGCTAAGCCTGAAGCAGCTTATGCAGAACCCGCTTTAGCTTGGGAATATCGACCACCAGATCCGCCCCTTTGGGATCAAGTCCTTGGCGATCGCAGTGCAGGCAGGCATAGGGGAACCCCATCGAATGGCTCAGCTGGAAGAACCCACCCGTATAGAACTCCCCATATAAATCCAGAATTCTGGTTTTGCCCGTCGAGAAGATCATGTTGACCAGCCCCGACCCATGGGTGCCCACAATCACTTCCGCCTGAGAAAATAACCGCACCTCATCCGCAAAGCTCAAATCTTCCATGATGTAGCTTTTGAACCCCAGTGGCTCTAGCACCTGCATCACAGCGTCTTCGTTCAAAATGCCGCGCCCTGCCCCAAGCCGACGCGAAATGAAAATGCGGGGCGAGTAGGGGATCGCCGCCTCCTGTAGCGGAGGCAGGTTGCTGAGCATGCGATCGCGCATCCAGCGATAGACCTCGGGATCAGACCAGCGACACTGCTGCCGAAACGAAGGCAGCACCAACGTCTTGGCCTTAATGGGCTTGCCAGTCCACTCCACATAGTCTTCAGGCTTATAGCCCAGCAGCTCTAGCGACTCGCGCTGCCAGCCCTTTAACTTTTTGTGCAGCAGCAGAGTGGGCTTAATGCCCGTCTGCTGCTGATACCACTCCAGCCCTTCTAGTTTGGCTAAGCATTCGGTAAACCAGTGGAAATAAATCTTGCAGCCCCAGGTATTCACCAACGAGCACACAGACTCCATCTCGGTGGCCTGCAGCTTGGCAAGGGGATGATAGGCAGTCAGCGTTCGTAGCGGCAGCGCTTCAAACCCAGGCTGGCGATCGTCACCATCGGGCATCACCGATTCCATCAACACAGCCCCATCCTGGGTGACGCCGACCGCAGCAGGCCCCACCAGATATACATCGGAAATCTCTGCCACAAAGGGGCGCTTCATCCCAAACGACCCCGTCAGGGTTGCAGCGATGTCGGGAACGCCATCGACACTATCTACAATCGGTGGACTGGCGTGAATGACGTGACTATTGCCAAATTCCTGAGCCCCATACGCCTCAAGATTTGCGGCCATGTCAGCCCGCGTAACAGCCTTAAGCCAGAGCTTCTGCCACAGAGGAAAGTAAATCGATCGGCGGATTTTGCCAATGTCAATATGCCCTTTTAAGAAGGACATAAACTTCGACTTGAGCGTGTTTGTAATGCCAGAGCTGGCTGAGCTCTTGGAAGCGCTGGGCTGGTTTTGAACGGCGACCATGAGTTCTCCTGAGACTGTTCAAATAACGGGCGGACCATTGCGCTGCCGATGTAGCAACACGTCTGCACACCTCCATGCCGAGCATCAATACAGTTGGCCTTCTCCAGCAGCACCTTAGCGAAGTTCGTTAAATGCACGGAAGGCCTAATCGTAGATCACACAGTTTCTTTATACAGGGTGCCGCAGGATATTAAGCTCTAGTAAAGAATCCCCGGACGTTTGTGGGTTTCAACAACACATGACCTGTTGACGGTGGGGATCAGGTTTCGCAACTGCCTTCTATCGACTCGGTACAACATAGCAAATTATCCAAAATAGGTCGGCTCATTGCCTGGAATCCACTTAATGTTGCAGCCGATGCTGGGCAGTTGCTCTGGACTGACGGGTTTGCCCTGAAGCACGGCATCAATGGCGGCTCTCAAGTCGCGCCCGGTGACGGGCTTGCCATTGCTGGGGCGGCTGCTATCCAGTTGCCCGCGATACGCTAGGCGGCGATCGCCATCAAACAAAAAAAAGTCTGGCGTGCAGGCAGCGGTATAAACCTTAGCCGTGTCTTGGCTTGCATCAAAACAGAGCGGAAACGTGAAGCTGAGTTCTTCCGCCATTTGCCGCAGTGATTCCGGCGCATCGTCAGGATATTTAGTCGCGTCGTTGGCGCTGATGGCAACAATCCCCAAGTTCTGGGCCTGATAGTCGCGACCAATAGCGGCCAGTTCGGCCTGCACATGCTTCACAAATGGGCAGTGGCGGCAGATGAACATGACCAGGTATGCCGGGCGATCGCCCAACTGCTCTAGCGAAATCAGCTCACCCGTCGTTACATCGGGCAACTCAAACATCGGTGCTTGTGTGCCCAGCGGCAGCATCGTAGACGCAGTCATTGCCATGGGGCAGTTCCTCTTGAAGATAGGCTGGGGAGTGATGCTTTATTCAGGGATGACTTACTACTTACTACAAAGTTTGCACAGGATTTGGATGCTCGCAACCTCTGAAGGGTGAAGTCTTTCTCCTGTGGCCTTTGACCGCACCTGCATCAGGCGTAATGCAGCGGACAGATGCGCCAACGTCTCTACACGCCTCCATACCCTCAGCCTAGGAACCTCAATTCAAAAACCTCAGCTTGAGTTAAGACCATCCCTATACGGCTAAAGCATTACAGCGCAAAATACACCCCTCAAAGCCCTGACTCGGGCTATGCCTATTGTCCATTAGTTGCCCGCAATGGGCGTTCTCCATCGAAAGGCACAGCCAGTGCCTGACTAATCTCCGTACTACGGCAATTGTTGCAGCGGTAGCAATCACTGATCATGATGATTAGGCAGTCTGCTAATAAATCTGTAGATCTGCGTGTGCTGGCATTTTAGCCATTGCACATTAGGCAATTTGGGCAGGCAATTGAGCAACATAGCATAACATCTGCCTACCTTGACGGAGCGCGAAAATGCAAGTTTCGCATCTCTTGAATCCGATCACTGCATACTCTCCGTGCGAAGCTCTTGAAACCTGGGTAGAACTAGAGGTATAGAGAACGAGAAACCTGACAAAGCCTAGGTGCGATGCTCGAGGTGCATTATGCTGAGCGCCCTGTGACGTAGCGCAAGGGCTGTCGGGGATTGTTAAGGGGAAATATGGTGTGCGGCTCTGATGCGTGAGCCAAGCGCTAGATATAGACCCGACCCATAACATTACTGATTTGAGGTATGACCTTTATGAACGGCACGACACAGACAACATCCAAGCAGACCGAAATCCCGGCTCAAACGATTCAAAACACTGAAGAGTTCAATCAGTGGGCCTTGGCCGTGCGGCAGCAAATGATTGCCTCGTTGCGCAAGCGTGGCGTTCGCTACTAGAGACTCCAACGGCTTGGTTTGGTGGAAGGGTAGGGGCGATCGCCCACCCTTCTTCATCACCAAACTAGACCTTGATGAAAGCAGAGACGACTCAAATTTAGCGCTGTGGAACGTACATTTTCATTCGTTCCACAGCGTTTTTTTGTATCGCAGCGACAGCAGTCAGCGGTCAATGCATTCAACGGGGAAGAGAGGTTGAGCTGATCCCGAACTCTGGTTCAAATCAGTGGTTAAGCTGCATCCGCCCAAGCGCGCAGCAACGTCAATGCCTTGACCAGACTCAGGGTTTCACTTTGGTCAATAAAATTCTGAATCACAGCAGGAGTGACAGCAGGAAAAAGTTCGCTCGCTGGGATCGGGCTGTATCCATCGTCTTGCAAGCGATGCAGCGTCATCTTTAGCTGTAGCGGCTGGTTGCGGTGGGGCTGCAGTTGACCGCGCCAGACCTCTTCAATGCCGAGGCTGGCGTAGATGGGAAATTTGTCTACGCTGCTGGCATTGAGAACTATTTCGAGCGCCAAGTTGGGTGGGGGCATTTGGACGATGTCGATCTGAGGAATGACATCGATGCGATCGTCGGGTAAAGGTGGGGGATCTCTGTAATACACCGCATCGGGTGAGATGGCGCAGAGCTGATGAGAATCGAGCAGCACCACGGGGGCGATCGCCCGGATGGATTGCGATCGCACATCGGCAATGAGCTGAATCAGTGAATCGAGCAAATTGCGGCAACGCTGATGATCGGGCAGCGGCGTCATCATCTCAAGGCGATTGCCCCAATAGGTTAGGCGAGTGTCGCCTTCCACCTCTTGTTGCAGAGCTTGAAACTGCCGCCAACTGACATTGGGCAGCACCACACGCTGTTCAGTTGGGTCTGGCTGTTTCATGGCGCGTTAAATAAACGGCGGGAGACAATCGGTTAGACCTCATCCTAAGGGGCAAAACCCTGAAGGCACAATCCTGAAGGCACAACAGGTCATGACTGCGGTTCGCAATAGGCGTTGACCTGTTCCACTAGGGTGCTTTCTTGACTGATCGCCACCTGAAATTTAGTTCGAGCCTCGCGGGCATCTTCGAAGGCTTGTTGATCGAGGGCGATCGCCAACTCGCGAGCTGTGAGGCTGGTTTCGGTATACATCGTTAAAAACTGCTGCTGATAACTTTGCAGTTGTGGGTCTGACAATTGCAGCGCTTCCACTTCTTCCTTGCTCTGATCAAACCGTTCAGAGACCTGCGTCAGCGCGGCGGCGTTAGGGGCTGCATTGGTCTGCACAATAGCCTGCACATCTTCGACAGTATTATTGGCTAACTGGGTCAGCTGATTGCACTGCACCAGCGTGGGTTGGGGACGTCCACAGCTTGCCAACAGCACTAGGCTGACACTGCCAATAAGAGAGCCAGCAGGGAGAGCGGCAAACGGCACGCGGTGCCGTGTAAGCTTGCTGTTCATAACGTTGGGTCGAGAAGACGATGACGATGAGTGACGGTACGGTTAAGATGCAATGAGGTGGAGATGCAGTGTGTTGAGATGCAATAAGGTGCGATATCAGTGGAGTCGCGCGGCTAATCTTACCATCGGTGGCGATGCCATACTACTAATTTCCAAAACTAGGGGCTGTCATCAATTAGCCTCTGATATCCCAGAAATCAACAGTCACAGCCCCTAGCCTGGTTTTTGGGTCGGGCGTGGCAACGCTCATACATAAGGCTTTTGGTCAGCATTGATGACACGCCCTAGCTCTTTTTGAATCTATATCGGGTTATATCGGGTGAATGAAAACGGGCGTTGCTGAATTACAGCATGAATCTGTGTACGAGCGCACCGCCGTGCGCCCCTGCGCGGAACATGGATGCTTGAATTCAGCCTTATATTTGGCAACGGCCTAAACTGCGTGGCTCCAGACTTGGCGGGTGCCATGAAGCGACGTTACATGACCAGTTGCACCTGAGATCCCGCATCGGTTTTTGTAATTTCGATGCGGTGTTGAAAGGATTCTTTGAGACGGGGCACATGGGTCACAGTGAGAATGCAGGAAAAGTCGCCGGCGATCGCCTGAATAGCTGCGATGAGGCGATCGCACCCCACATCATCCTGCGTGCCAAAGCCTTCGTCAATCACCAATAACTGCAGCGCGGCCCCAGAGCGCTGGGCCAGCAGCCGCGCCAGCGCCAGCCGAATGGCAAAGTTAATGCGAAAGGCTTCGCCACCCGAGTAGGTTTCGTAGGGGCGCGTGCCCCGCGCATCAGCAATGAGGATGTCGAGGGTTTCGATCAGCTTGTCGGTGGTGCGGGCCGAGCTAGAGCGGCGACGACTGCGCTGGGTCACAAACTGCAGGTGCAATTGGTGATTGGTGAGCCGTCCTAAGAGCTGGTTCGCTTCTGTTTCGAGCTGGGGCAGCACGTTTTCAATCATCAATGCCTGAATGCCGTTTTTGCCGTAGGCTTGCCCCAGTTCTTGATAAACCCGCAGTTGGCGACGGGTGTGGTGCAGGTGTTGCGTCATCTCCTTGTGCTGCTGGCGCAGAGCGTCGAGCTGCTGTTGCTGCTGCTGCAAGCGACCGATGGCTGCGAGATGGTCGTCTAGCACGGTTCGCCGCGTGTGCATTTGGTCGTTTAGGGTGGCGATCGCCCGATCTGGATCGGGCACCTGCCGAATCTGCTGCACCAGCGCCTCTAGCTCGGTGGTGAGCGCGCTCAGTGCGGTCTGCCGCTCTTCGAGCAGGTGTGCGAGGTCGGTCTGCCGCTGCTGCAACTGGGGATACTGCTGTTGGGCCTGGTGCAGTTCTTGCTGGCGCAGTTGCCAGGGTTGCGCCTGACGCAAGCGGTGCCGGAGCGACGTGTGATGATCGAGGTTATAGGCGATCGCCCCAATGTGCGCATCCAGTTCTGTGATCTGCTGTTGCAGGGGCGATGCGGCTAGATCGCGCAAGGCCTGCTCGAGTTCGGTCTGCTGCGTCTCAAGCTGAGGCAGTTGCTCCATCACTCGGTCGTAGCGTCGCTGCGACTGCTTGAGTTCGGCCTGCTTAATGTCTGCCCAGCGCCACCGATCCACATCGCCCCGCGCGAGGGCATGGTTTTTGTCGTCATAGTCTAGGTCTTGCAGGGTTTGCTCTAGCAGCCGCAGTTCGTCTTGGTATTCGGGGGCATAGTCGCCGGTGTCGAGCGATCGCTCCAATTCTGCTAATTCTTGCTGTGCTTGGGCTAGCCGACTGTTGCCCGCGGTGGCCCCCTGCAACTGCTCTTGCAGCTTGCCGTGGCGTTCCACAATGGCTGTGTAGTGAGTCAGCTCGTCGTCTAGGTCGCGATACTCCTGGCGCAACAGTTGAATTTCGCGATCAGAGGTGGCAAGTTGTTCTCGAATCACCCAAATTTGCTCCTGCAGATCGCGCTGCTGCGCCTGGTGCCGCGCCATCACAATTTGCAGATGATGGGCGTCTAAGGGGCGATCGCACACGGGGCAGGGCGGAAACAGGGCGCTGGGCAGGCGAGCATAGGTGGGCGGCTGCGCCTCCTCGGTGGTTGGGGCTGACCCGCGCCCCGCCTTCCCCGATCGTTTTTTTGAGCGAGCAGCGAGGCTCTGGTGTGACGACGCAGTCTGCTGGCTGGCAGATTGGCTAGGCCCATGACTGGCTGCCAGTTCCATCATTGCCGCATTGGCCTCATCAGACTCGACATCAGACGCCAGCGCGTGTGGCTCTGCGCCTTGCTGCTGCAACAGTGTAATTTTTTGATTCAGCTCGGCCAACTGCGCTTCGCATTCTCGCTGGCGTTCCTGCAAGCGTTCTAAAAAATTCTTGCGCTCTAGCCCTTTGTCTAAGACCTGCTGCTGATAGGCGCGACGCTCCTCTAAGTATTTAATCGCCGTAGCGACTTCGGTAATGGTTTGCTGAATCTGCGGCTGTCGCTGCTGCTGCTGCTGCAACTGCTGAATCGCGCTGATCAACTCGTCGCGGCGGGCGGCAAGACGGGTCTGCCGTCGGTCAATCTCGGTGCGCAACTGCTGCTGCCGCTGTAGCAATGGAGCCGCCTGCATCTGCCGCTGATCGAGGGCGCTCAGGTGCTGGCGTGCTTGGTGGAGCTGAACGAGGGCTGGCTCAAGATCGGCGGCTTTGCTGAGTGCGTGGTGATGTTCTTCAGCCTGCTGCTGCAGCGTCTCGATCTGGCTTTGGAGGCGGCTTTGACGATGGCGCAGCGCTGTGTGCTGCTGTTGCTGCTGTTGCTGCAGGTCTTGTCGCTGCGTGGTAGCAGCCTGGTGCGCGTGAAACTTGCGGGTGAGCAGGTCTTCTTCGGTTTGCAGGCTGTGGTATTCGGCACAGCCTGCGGCGATCGCCTCTGCCTGGCGCAGAACCCCTTCCAAGGCCACCTTTTGCTTGATCACCTGATGATGCTCTTGCTTAAGCCGCTGGCAATCTTGGCTAAGGCGCTGCTGCTGCTGCTGCTGCAACTGCAGGTGTTGCACCCAGGTGTGCCGCTGCTGCTGCGTATCGGTGAGTTGGCGCAGGGTGTCGGCATCCCCTTGCTGCTGCTGTTGCAGATCATCCAACTCGGCTTGCAGGGCTTCTAGCTGAGGCGTCAGTGCATCCCCTTCCTCGATCTGGGTGGCCATGTGGCGCAGGCTGCGCTCTAGCAGGTCGAGTTCGGCTTTGAGATCGCGCGATCGCTCTCGGGCGCGCTCTGCCAAATCGTCATATTGATGCAGATTGAGCAGGTCGGCAAGCACCTGCTTGCGCTCGCTGGGGCGCTTGAGCATAAAGGCATCGGCATGCCCCTGACGCAGGTAGGCCGAGTTGACAAACGTGTTGTAGTCAAGGCGGATGTGCTGCACAATCAACCGCTGGGTGGCGCGCATGCCCCGAGCCGTAAGGCTGCGAAAGTTGCCCTCTGCCAACTGCACCTGAAACTCTAGACTGCTGCTCTGTCCGCGCACCCGCGTGCGAATCACGCGATACACCCGATCGAAGCAGTGAAAGGTATAGTCAACGCGGGCTTCGGTTTCGCCCATGTGGATGGCGTCATCTTCGAGGGCGGCACGACTCTCACCCCACAAGGCCCAGGCGATCGCCTCTAGCAACGACGATTTGCCCGCCCCGTTAAACCCACAAATGCACGCCACATGCAGTCCGCGAAAGTCAATTGACGCATCGCGGTAGCTCAAAAAGTTTTTTAGCGTCAGGTGCAGCGGGATCATGCCAACCTAGCATTGCTTCCTACGCGATGTGACGATAGCACTGAGTACCGCCTTAAACTCGCCATACTTGGAGTCCTTAGCGGCTCAATCACCAACGATACGGGACGATAAGCCTTGCAGAACTACTCGAGTGGAGTCGATTCAATTGGGCCAATCCAGCGGAATCGATTCAATTAAGCCAATCCAATTGAGCCAGTCCACTTGAGCCACATCGCTTAGTCTCACCTCATTCTATCCCTAGATTAATACATTTGCACTTTAATACGTCTGTATGGAATTTGTCAGGAGGTCTGATCCAAGCTGGGGTTTAACTGTTGCTCTCTAGGGTCAGTGTCGAGTGGCCTCAATGGGCTGTGATAGCCGCTAGATTTAGAGTTGGGGCGTTGCTGGAATTTAGCAACGCAGACTCCATTTTTTTTGATGCCTCATCGCTTCTGAGAAAAGAAACGCACAGGTTTAAGGCTTCCCTTAAGGGGCGATCGCCCCTAGAATCTCATCAGAGGTTTTTGAGACATCAACACATGCGCTGGGAATACGGGCGTCGAAGCACCAATGTTGAAGATCGCCGCCGCATGGGGGGCAGCAGTCGAGGGGCTGGGCTAGGGTTAGGCGGCATCGTCTTGGCGCTGATTGCCATGTTTTTTGGCATTGATCCCTCCATCGTGCTGGATCAAGCAGCGCCTGATCCGTTTTCAGCACCGCAGCAAACCCAAGTCTCCCCTGCAGATGACCGCGCCGCCGAGTTGGTGTCTGTGGTGCTGGCAGATACCGAAGAAACTTGGAATGAAATTTTCCGGCAATTGGGATCGCGGTATGCAGAACCCCGGCTCGTCCTGTTTTCAGGGGCGGTGCAATCGGCCTGCGGCTACGCCCAAGCTGCACTGGGGCCGTTCTATTGCCCGAGGGATCAACGCATCTATATTGATCTCAGCTTTTTTGAAGATATGCGGAATCAACTGGGCGCGCCGGGCGAATTCGCTCAGGCCTATGTGCTGGCGCATGAGGTCGGGCATCACGTGCAGAACTTGCTCGGCATTTCGGGTCAAGTTCAGTCCCTGCAACAGCGCGTCAGTCAGACGCAGGCCAACCAACTCTCAGTGCGGCTAGAACTCCAGGCGGATTGCTTTGCAGGGGTGTGGGGGCACAATGCCCAGATTGTGGAACTAGACCGCACCGATATTGAGCAGGGGCTGAATGCCGCAGCCGCTATCGGGGATGACCGCTTGCAGCGGCGATCGCAGGGCTATGTGGTGCCAGAGTCGTTTACCCATGGCAGTTCAGCTCAGCGGGTTCGCTGGTTTGAGGAAGGGCTGCGTGCAGGTGACCCCGAGCTGTGCAATACCTTTGAAACCCAGCAGCTCTAATAGTTGAGCCGTTCTCCTATTGCCCTAGATTGGTCATTGGTGATGACTTGGTCGTTGATGATGACGAGGTATAGGACAGGTACTACCTGTCCTATACGCCATTAGCTCTGAATATCTGAATACTCCTGCCAATCATTGCGACAAGTCACTATGAAACGACAGCGGATCAAGTCGTGCGATCGCTGCCAGTGCCTAGCAGATGTCTTGTATCGGGTGCAGTGGGATGCGTCACAGCAGTGGTACTTTGTGTGCGATCGCTGCCATCTCCACATTACCGATAACAATGCTCACTACATTTACGGCGGCACCTGGAAGGCCCGCAAATGATAGTTGGTGGCGTCGCGGTGATAGAAAGCCACTGAACTTTGCGCTATGTCGCGTTATACCGTCGTCGTTATCGCATGGCTTAGCGTCTGCTGAGCCATGCGAGCATCGCGAGTATCGCGCTTAGCAGTGTAGAACTGTTGGGCGATCGCTCCCAGGGTATACATCAACCCCGCATTTCCGGCAATACCAACCGCCGGGCCTACCACCGGAATCAACTCCACCATATTGAGCCCCATCTTAATCACACTCGACCCACCCATCGCCAGGCCCCAAATCGCCAGCACCTCACCCCGTCGCGTTGGGTCAGTTGGCTCAAAGCCATACAGTGCGGCAATGTGATACACCATTTCCGCTTGCAGCGCGCTCAACGCGGCCACCTCAATCCCCAGCATCGCCAGAGCAATAGGAGGAGCCACATTAGCAACCAAGCCTAGGCCAGCGGCCTTGGTCGCCGTCTCCGCAATCACCCGCTGCGCTAACTGCTCCGCCGTATCAGCAGGATGCTTCTGCATCAGCGCCGTCACCTCCTGATGCACCGTCTCTACATCAACCTGTCCTACAGCAGCCATCACCCATTTCACCCCTGGCAACTTCGTCGCTAGTTTCACCAGCGAATTTTCTGCTATGGGAGTCACAATGTTCCCTACGGTTTCGGTGCTGCGCTCAACCCACTCAAGCGCAACTGGCGCCACACTATTACCCACCGCAGATGCAGCCCCTCCCGCCATGCGAGTCGCTGTATTTGCAACCCCGAAGGCAACTTCTAACATTTGCTGTGGCAATGAAAATAGAGAATTTGATTGAGTCATCTTAGGCAGCATAAACGTGGGAACAATTACAGCCTATCGCAGGACTTTAGGCAGCTCATCAGCCCTGAGTTACAAATGCCAACGCGCACAAACCCTTCTCTGTGGGGAACTTAGGCGGATTGCGTAGAAACTGAGGCAAGTGGACATGGCAGGCAGGCCCAAACAGGTGAGGGGTTTGAGTAGTGTGGGCAAATGCCCAAAACCGTGGTGCCTGCGACGCGGGAGACATCACGGTTTTGCGTTGTTTTAGCCCCGCAATACACGGCTGAAATAATGCTGTCAAACTCATGTTTACCTCAAAGCCACTACCCAGTGCGTCGAAAGATATTTCACGGAAGGAAACTCTTTGCGGGAGATGACTTAAGAAACTCGCGAGAAAACAATGTACTCGCTGATTAGGTACTCGCTGATTAGGTTTTCTCCCTTTGGGGCTTTGGGAGACGTTGCACGTTGGCAAAACCAAACGACGGCGCTTAATCCTCGACAGTCCTTGGTTACATCATTGCCCCGCAGAGGCCTAACAGAAGGCTAAAGCCTAAATGTGTTGCTTTTGTAAAGCTTTGTTACTCACCGCATAATCCCCTACGGTTGCTCCCGATAGCTCTTCAGAGGATGGAGCAGCCCCAAACACCGCGCTCCTCCTCCAATCACCAAGTTTTAACTAGCCTGACACAGGAGTAACACACAATGGCCTCTAAGAACTTCAGCCTTATTCCCTTGTTGCCCGTCAACATCTATGGAACTCCCGGCAACGACACTCTCAAAGGCAATTTCCTCAGTAATGTGATGTATGGTTACAACGGCAACGACACCATCTATGGCTATGGCGGCAACGACACCATTCATGCGGGTGGAGACAACGACCTAGTCTTTGGTGGCGACGGCAATGACTCGATTGATGGATGGACAGGCAACGACACTCTATATGGCGGAGCTGATAATGATACGCTCCTCGGTTTTAGCGGCGACGATGTGCTGTGGGGCGGCAGTGGCGACGATGTGCTCTACGGCGAAGCGGATAACGACAAACTCTACGGGGGGTCTGGCAATGACTCGCTCTACGGGGGGTCTGGTAAAGACACCATGTATGGCGGACTAGGCAACGACAAGATGTATGGCGGCAGCGATGATGACCTAATGTATGGGGATTCTGGCAACGACACCATGTATGGAGATGCCGGTCACGACACTATGTATGGGGATTCTGGCAACGACAAGATGTATGGCGGACTGGGCAACGACAAAATGTATGGTGGCCTGGGCGATGACACCATCTACGGTGAAGACGGCAACGACTACATCAATGGTGGCGATGGCAACGATGTCCTCTGGGGCGGTGCCGGCAACGACACGCTGGATGGATGGGTTGGTGATGATGCAGTGTATGGCGGTTCAGGAGATGACTTGATCTATGGCTGGTCAGGCAACGATACGCTCTCTGGTAGCACGGGCAAAGATACCCTATATGGGGAAACAGGTAATGACGTGCTGTACGGTGGCTCAGACGACGACAAGCTCTACGGTGGCACTGGCAACGACACCCTCTACGGTGGCTCTGGCAATGACGTGGTTCAGGGCTTTGGTTCTGGCACGTCAGAATATGACGAGATGTGGGGTGGTACAGGGGCTGATACCTTCGTGCTAGGCAGCAGCTTCTCAACCTTCTACACTGGGCTAGGCTATGCCACGATTAAGGACTTTAGCTTTCAAGAGAAAGACAAGATCCAAGTTCAAGGCAACATTAGCGACTACAACGTGAACTTTATCGCGGTGACAGGTGGATTCAACGCTAACATCACCAAGAATGGAGACTTGATTGCGGTAGTTGAGGGCCTTAGCAGCCAGTCGGCTCTGATTCCATCGCTGGACTTTGTAGTGGCCTAGTTAAACTAGCGCAGCAGCTGTATTAATCTGTCAGACCTGAGTTTGCAGTAGCTACAAAACAGCCAGAAGCCAAACGGGCGTGCAGTGACTGCACGCCCGTTTGGCTTCTGGTATATGGCCACCTTAAAGAATCCGAATAGTTTGATTGGATCAATTGCGCAGGGCAAGAGTTCATCAGACCAGTCTGCCCCGACTCACAGGGTTAGCGCTGTATCTTCAGCTCAACATACCAGTCCGCTCAGCCATCTGCCCCATCAACGCATCTATCATTGCTGGTGGGAGATTGCTAAATCTTGAATCGCGCTGTGGTGGGATGGCTTGAGGCCAATTTCAAGTCCACTCATGTCCAAGTTCACTTATTTAAGCGCAAAAAACTAGCGCAAAAAAATGGTGTGCTTATTCTGCTGCGTTTGAAATGACTTCCAGCTCATCTGGCCGCAAATGAGCCTTAAACTTTTTAGAAAATTTAACCACAACGGGGAAGTTGGCGCTGATGGGCTGCTCACGCCAGACATCGGCAAAACTGATCACATCTCCCTCCTGCCCTTTGATGTCAAACGCTTCATTGCGGTGCTCAGGGTGGTGATACACAATGACGGATTCTGTGACACGGACGCGATCGCCAACGTTCATAAACTGCTGCTGTGCTAGAGAAATCAAGGGCTTTGAAAAATTTGTGTTCAAAGATACGCACCCTACATCTTGACACAGGATGATCCCTTCTCAAAGGGGCGGGCTGCTATTCTGCCGACTCGGTAGACTCAGGGACAGGCTGCGGCGTTGAGGGAGTCGGGTTGAGCCGCTGCCACACTAGCCACCCGGCCAGCCCTACCATGGCCATTCCAGCCAGCACCCCTGCCGCGATTAGCAGCGGCAGCGATACGCCCTGCCGCCGCCGCCGCCGAGACCCCGTTGGGGCTGCCACTGGCTCGGGCGGGTCGCCATAGAGCAGCACCCGTGCTGATTCGGACAGATCTGGCATGCTGATGTCAGTTGTGCTGGACTCTGGATCGATAAACTGGGCGCGATCGCTCACCCGGCATTCCAGCAATACAACAGAGGTATTGTCGTGGCGGTTGTGCTGGTTGGCCAGTTCCACCCATGTTTTGGCACAGCCTTCTAGCGTCAGCTTGCCTTTAGCAAAGGCGCGCATCACGTCTGGCCAGTGCTGACTCACCCGGTCGTTGTCACTGAGCCCGTCAGAGCAGAGCATCAGCACCCCGTCCTCTTCTACCACGAACCGCTGAATGGTGGGATAGATGGCGTCGGCATTGCGGGTGCCGAGGGCTTGCACCAGCGCGCCACCATCTTTGCGGCGGAGGGCGTCGCGATAGAGGCTGCGCCCCAGCCGCACCTCTCGCCCGGCTAGGTCATCATCGACGGTCAGCAATTGGCAGTAGTCGGGGGTCAGCCAGTAGGCGCGGCTGTCGCCGAGGTGGAGCAGATAGAGCTCGTGGGCGTTGGCATTGCCGCGGGCGGTGGCAATTTTTTGAGGAAGCTGCAGCGCCATCACGAGCGTGGTGCCCATGCGATCGCGCGCTTCTCGACCTTGCGTATCATTTTGGCTAGCGATGGTGTTGTTCACAATACGCAGGATAGATTCCAACTGCTGCGTCACGATATCGGGCGTTAGCAGCGCAGTTTCTTCCATCACATCGGCCAGCATGGTGCGGATTTGGAGCTGCATCGAGCGCACCGCCATTTGGCTAGCGACCTCGCCCCCGGCATGTCCCCCCACGCCGTCGCACACCATTACCAAATAGGGCAACACTGCCGCATCGGTGGCGGTTGGCGCATGCCCTGGCTGGGGAAAGCAGGCATCTTCGTTTAAGGGCTGATGCGGGCCGGGCGAGGTGGCAGCGGCCACCTTGAGCCGCAGCGGCAGTTGGGCCGCTTGGTCGAGCAACAGCTGATTCAGCCGGGTGGCGATCGCTCGCAGTTTGGCTGGGGTATCGTCTCCCTCTTTCATAAATCGGCAGAGATCGCGTACGGGGTCTGCAATGGCGGGCTGCAGAGATGGCAGCCAGCTCTGCCACAGCGTCGCCAACTCACTCACCGGCGGCACCCCCTCTTCAGCTTGAAAATCGCCATAGAGCGATCGCACCCACACCCGCCACCCCTCAACCCGCAAGTTCTCGTCTACCAACACGCTAGAGGCCACACCTGCCTCCAGCAGCGGCACCCACAGTTCCAGCAATTGCCACAGCCAATAGACTTGACGCACCGCAGGAGCGCCCCGCAGCGAAGCCGACAAACTCGGCAGCGGCGAACCCGATCGATCAATGGGCGCATTTTCTAACAACAAGACGGCTGTAGAATCGGCAATGCAAAAGCCGTAGATGGTCGGCACATGCAGCCGATAAGGAAACAGCTTGAGATAGGGCAGCACGGAGGGCGGCAGCTCGGGTGGTGCTTCGGGTGGCTTGGCGGGGCGCATATCGAGCCAGATGTGGGGTGCCATCACATGATAGCGATCGCCCACCTGAGTCCCCACTGCAAAGGCTTCGGCCCCATCCCCAATGGCCCAGAGGTGGCGGCGTTCTAGCAGCGTCCCGCAATCCGCACAGACTGATGCATCGAGGGGATTGTCCTCCGACAAACAATTGGGGTTAACGCATTGCAGGAACATCAGCGCATTGATCCACTTCTAAACCACACGGTCTAAACCACCTAAATCACACTATCCATAGCGTAAAGCAAAGGCACACGTCGATTGTTCATCTTAATATAGCTGTCGCTGCTCAGTTTGGAGCATGGGCTGAAACGTTTTTATAGGTGCGTTCCCTCTACTCACAAACCAGCGCTGATGAATGGGATTGACACAGTTGGATACTGGAGTCGTTTTAGACAAGAATGAGAGGTGGAGTAAAGATTACGCCCTTGCTCCATATCCATGCTCCAAACACCATTATCAATATTGGAATGGCTGGGGGTGTCTGATAGCAAAGCCTGCGTCCCAGCACTAGCTAGTCATCACGGATTAGCAGATCTCACTGAGCTAAAAAAACTTAGCCCCAAAAAATAAGACTCAATGGGCAACCTTACAAACGCAATGCGATCGCAAAAATGAAACAGCACCTTAATTTTTCTGATCTCGTGGGATGACTAAGCTAGATTGGAGCTGTGTGGGTGAGCCATTGCATCATTACGCGCTGTCTTTAATGCTGGTTTTAAACCTGCTGTTCTAGCGGTTTCTATTCGCGTTTTATTCGCTCTCGGTAGTTCCTTATCAAGTCTGGTTAGGTGCTACCCCCGTCATAACCCCTTTACCCTTGGCGTCGCATGGCCGTGAGTCACTCTGCTATTTGGCTAATTGTTGGTATCGTCTTTTGCGTCATGGAGTTCGTCTTGCCCACCGCCTTTTTAGAGGTGGCGCTGGGGCTGAGTGCCTTCATTGTGGCGGCGGCAGCGCTGGTGATTCCCAGTTTTGGGGTGCAGGTGGCGCTGTGGATGCTGCTGTCGCTTATCCTGACGCTGCTGGTGCGGCGGCTGATGCCCAAACGCACCCCGCGTGCGATCGCCGAATCGAGTGAGGCAGAAACGCTCACCGAGATTTTGCCTGGACAAACAGGACGGGTGATTTACGAAGGTGGCTCTTGGCAGGCTCGCTCAGAGCTAGATGTGGCGATCGCCCCGAATCAGCGGGTTTACGTGGTAGAACGACGCGGCACTACCCTGATTGTGGTGCCTGAGCACTATCTAGATAGCCTGGATAGATAGTTCAGATCGCTAGATAGATAAACGGATCATCACATCAGCCTGTCAGGCATTTTAGATGACACCCTCATGAGAATGAGCTGACGGATGACTCAGTCAGACATGGATTGAAATTAAATGTCTATCGAAATTAAATTTCTGCTGGGGTAACGTTTGGTTACGCAGCTGGGCATTCTGCTGATATTCCGTTGAAGTGTGTTTCAGAAAAGTCCATTAGTTCACTATTCCTCTGCAATTCGGAGACAACAGGTTATGGAAGGCTTTTTTGCGCTAGTACTGGCCGCGTTAGGCGTTACAGGTCTTAGCAGCAGCGTCAAAATTGTAAATCAAGGTAACGAAGTGCTGGTGGAGCGCTTAGGGCGATACAACAAAAAGCTAGGCCCCGGCTTTAACCTGATGGTGCCCTTCGTCGATCGGATAGCCTACCGCGAAACCATTCGAGAAAAAGTTTTGGATGTGCCGCCGCAGCCCTCCATCACGAAAGACAACGTAGCGATTTCTGTAGATGCGGTGGTCTACTGGCGCATTGTAGACATGGAAAAAGCCTATTACCGGGTTCAAGATCTGCACGCTGCGATGGTCAACTTAGTGCTGACCCAAATTCGCTCGGAGATGGGCAAGCTCGAATTGGATGAAACCTTTACCGCTCGCCAGCAAGTCAACGAAATTTTGCTGCGAGAGCTCGACATTGCCACTGACCCTTGGGGCGTCAAGGTGACGCGGGTAGAGTTGCGCGACATTACGCCGTCTAAAGCGGTGCAAGAGTCGATGGAAATGCAAATGACGGCAGAGCGTCGCAAGCGAGCTGCCATTCTAAACTCAGAAGGCGAGCGAGAGTCGGCTGTGAACTCGGCCCGAGGCAAGGCCGATGCGCAACTGCTTGCAGCCGAAGCCGACCAAAAGGCGGTGGTGCTTGCGGCCGAAGCCCAGCAAAAGGCCATTGTGATGCGAGCCCAGGCGGAGCGCCAGAGCCAAGTGCTGAAGGCGCAGGCCACGGCAGAGGCGATTCAGGTCGTTGTCAAAGCCATGCAAAATGACCCCAACGCGCTCGCCGCGAGCCAACTCTTGCTGGCCATGGGCTATATCGATATGGGGAATACGATTGGCACGAGCGAGAGCAGCAAGGTCATGTTTATGGATCCCAAGAGCATTCCAGCGGCGATTCAGGGCATGATGTCGATGGTGGATGACGGAAAGCGCACCCTGTCTTAGACTCATCTCGGATGCCCTTCGGAGATCCGCCTCGGACTCAATGCGCGGTTTAAAGTTCGGATGCGAAACTAGTTGCGGTGGGGCTTTGAGAGCTGCATCGCAATCTTTTTTGGCCGGTTTTCTTGCAGGGGCTTTAAAGCTCTGTCTCGAGAAGAATGTCCCTGCATGGGGCGAATAGCCGTTTGCTCCGACGGTTTTAAGGCTGGTTGACAGGGGATTTTCTTGGTTAGGAAGCACTGGAGTGTTGGGCGATCGCCCTAATGCTGCATCGGTGCATGAATACGATATCCTTTGGGGGACAGACGTTTTGGATATTTGGATATAAGGACGCTATGCCTAGGCGATTGCAACTCCGTCGATGCTTCTGCTGGGGCACTGGGCTGGTGCTGGGTTGGGTAGGGGGAGCGCCAACGTCTTTGATCCAGGCTGCGCCTTTACCCCCTATTGAATCGGCTCAGCCGCCGATGGCACAGACGACGGTTCCGTCGGTGACGCAGTTTTCAGATGTGCAGCCCACGGACTGGGCCTATGAAGCACTGCGCCTGTTGGTAGAGCGTGACGGGTGTCTATCGGGGTATCCCGATGGCACGTTTCGGGGCGATCGCCCCATGAGCCGCGATGAATTTGCCGCTAGCCTCAGCGCGTGCCTCGCGCAATTGCAGGATAGAGACGATGGCAGTGTTGGGGATGATGTGCTGTCAGCGGTGCAGCGCTTGCAGCGCGAGTTCGCCGCAGAGTTGGCCCGCGTGGGCGATCGCCTCAATACCCTAGACGGTCGCACCGCAGCCCTGACACAGCAGCAGTTTTCTACGACAACTCGGCTGTATGGCGAAGCGATTCTAGGGCTGTCTGCCACCGTGGGCGACCAAATCGCGGCGGCGAGCAGTGACAATCTGGTGCTGCAACACCGCACGCGGCTGACGTTGCGCACCAGCTTTACCGGCAGCGATGCGCTCAATGCGCGGCTAACTGCTGGCAACGGGTTGCCCCCTGTGACTCCGGCGAGTCTGCTGCCTGGGGTGACACAAGGCACCGCAGAGGGTCGGCTGAGCGCGAGCGTGGGCGGCAACACCAGCAATCGGCTCGATCTCGATCGGCTGGACTATTCCCTGCCGTTGGGCGATCGCACTCAGCTTTATATCGCTGGCGTCGGCGGGCGCAGCAGTGACTACCTGCCCAGCACGGCAAATCCCTATTTTGATGATGGAGATGGCGGCATGGGCGCGATCTCTGCCTTTGCCCAGCAAAACCCAATTTACCGCATCGGCGGCGGCAGTGGCGCGGGGGTGACTGTGGAGATGGGCGATCGCCTCTTTCTGAGTGCGGGCTATCTGGCGAGCAGGGCGAACCAGCCGGGGGAAAGCCAGGGACTGTTCGAGGGGGATTTTGCCGCGCTGGCCCAGGTGACCGTTGTGCCCAGTGATGCGATACAGCTCGGGCTCACCTACGTCCGCGGCTATCACACCTCGGGCAATTCCATCTTTGCATTGGGCAGTCAAGAGGAGTTTTTCACCGGGACTGTGCCTGCAAACGCGTTGCATACCGGGCTAGATGTGTCTGCCACGACGAATTCCGTTGGGGGATCGCTCTCCTTGCAACTCAGCCCGGGGCTTGCGGTGAACGCCTTTGGAGGCTATACCGATCTCAATTTGCTCAACAACACGGGCAGCGGCGAGATTTGGTACTACGGGCTAGGGCTAGCATTCCCCGATCTATTTGCCGAAGGAAACCTGGGCGGCCTAGTCGTTGGTGCAGAACCTTACTTGGGGGGCGCAACGGCGGCGGGGCTAAACCTGCCGCAGCTAGGGCTGAGCAACGATACCTCGCTGCATCTAGAAGCGTTTTATCGCTATGCATTGAGCGATCGCCTTATGCTCACACCGGGCATTATTTGGATCACCGCCCCCGATCAGTTTCGAGGGAACGATGATTATGTAGTGGGCACGCTCCGCATGACGCTGCGTTTTTGAGCAGTTCATGAGGCCAATCATGAACTGCTTATGATTGGCCTCATGAGAGGCTTAGGGACGAAAACCGCTGAACCCCACCCCGCGTTGAAAGAGGATGTCATCATCCACCAGGGTCACCGTTGCCGCCCGCTGTTTGGAATAGGCCCCGACATGGCTAAAGCCAAACAGCGCCATCGTCAGATTCCGATCAGGTTGATAGGCGGTGTTGCCGAGAACCCGCAGTGGCACCCAGGCCGTGGTTTGTCCGGCGGCAAAGTTCACCCGAGTGACGCCACCGAGGAAGTCGCGACCGGCGATCGCACTGCCGTCCAACAGCCTGACCTTCACCGAGCCCGCCTGCGACACATTGCCCGAGCGAATCAGCGGAATTCGGACCGTGTTGAGCTGGTCGCCCTCCTGCACCCGGAAGCTGGGCGCTCCAAAATCGTAGGCGGTTCTGGCATCATCATTGCGAATACGACCCACAGACCTCAGCGCATTGGGGTTAAGAGACCCACTCTGAGGATTGGACAACCGCACGAAAAATTTCTCGTTGCGTTCAAACTGGGTATCGCCCCGAACCAGCACAGTTACCCGCTGATGGGTCATCCCCGGACGGAACTTGATCTGGGTTGGCGTCACTCGACTGTAATCACCATCCGCCACGGTAGCCGTGCCATCCAGGGTGCGATATCGCACCGCCACCAGCTGGTCGCTCGCATGAGACAGCGACACGCGGAAGGCAAAGCGCTGAGTGCCCCGATTTCCTTCTCGACGGGTAGCCTTAATCGGGCGAATAGAGATCACCGGGTCGTTCGCCAAAATGGTCAGGGTTCCCTCAGGAGCAGTCGTGTTGATGCGATAGTCACCCTCCGCGAGCGTGATCCGAATCGTTTCATCGAGTTCACTAATCGTGTCATTGATCGGATTCACCACCACATCCACAAAGGCTTGTCCTACGGGGATGATTGCAGTGCCTGAGAGCGTGTCGTAATCGACTCCATTCGTGGCGTTACCGGCCACTCTGTAGTTCACGGTGAGCGCTTGCGACAGGTCGCCTGTGCGGTTAAAGCGGAAGATGCCCGAGTTGGGGATGTGCTCGTTGATGATGCCATCCAGCACTGACACAGCTACCAGCGATCGCTCCACATCGGGAACGGGAGGAGCATCAATAATCGTGACAGCGGCGGTGTTTTGGGCATTATTCACCGCATACTGGCCGCCTGCCAGCGTCAGCACTACGGTTTCATCGCCCTCTACCAACTCGTCCAATACAGGATTCACCTGCACATCTACAAACGCTTGACCAGCGGCGATGGTGGCTGTTCCTGTGAGCGGGCTGTAGTCCGTGCCGTTGGTGGCCGTGCCGTTGATGGTGTAGTTCACGGTGAGCGCTTGGGACAGATCGCCCGTGCGCGTCAGGCGGAACACACCGGGATTGCCCGGCAGTTCACTCGCGATCGCATCCTGCGCGATTACCGAAATCACAGGTGCATCTTGAATTGTTACAGTAGCGTCGTCTTGAGTTGAGCTAACGACATACGTCGAACTGTCATCTAGCGTGAGCACCACGGTTTCATCGCCCTCTACCAACTCGTCCAGAACGGGATTCACCTGCACATCCACAAAGGACTGGCCTGCCGGAATCACAGCCGTGCCCGTAAGCGAGTTGTAGTCCGTTCCGTTGGTAGCAGTGCCGTTGACGGTGTAGTTCACGGTGAGCGCTTGGGACAGATCGCCCGTGCGCGTCAGGCGGAACGCGCCGGGATTGCCCGGCAGTTCACTCGCGATCGCATCCTGCGCGATTACCGAAATTACAGGTGCATCTTGAATCATTACAGTAGCGTTGTCTTGAGTTGAGCTAACGACATACGTCGAACTGTCATCTAACGTCAGCACTACGGTTTCATTGCCCTCCACCAACTCGTCCAGAACGGGGTTCACCTGCACATCTACAAAGGACTGGCCAGCGGCGATGGTGGCTATTCCTGTGAGCGAGTTGTAGTCCGTTCCGTTGGTAGCAGTGCCGTTGATGGTGTAGTTCACGGTGAGCGCTTGGGACAGATCGCCCGTGCGCGTCAGGCGGAACATACCAGGATTGCCCGGCACTTCAGACGCCGTGGGGTCGGTGGCGCTGATGGAAACCACAGGCGCATCTAGGATTTCGACTGTGGCGGTGTTTTGGGCATTGTCCACCGCATACTGGCCGCCCGCCAGCGTCAGCGCCACGGTTTCATCGCCCTCTACCAACTCGTCCAAGATAGGCGTGATGCCAATATCGACGGATGTTTGTCCGTCGGGAATGGTGACCGTGAGAGTTGAACCCGACACAGTGACGTTATTGCTAAAGACGTAGTCGCTGGCGGATGCGGTGCCTGCAAGCGTTAAGTTAACGGACAAGTTGCCGAAGCTGGTTTCTCGCTGAATGCGGAACAGGCCAGGGTTGCCCGGTAGCTCTGTGGCGATCGCATCAGGAGCCGTAATGGTGACCGTTTGGGGATTGACCGTAATTGTAAATGTCTGAATCGTCGAGACATCCACGCCGCCATTCTCTATGCCGCCGCTGTCGCGCACGCGCACGCCAATGGTGGCGGTTCCCGAGGTGTTGTTGGGGGTATAGGTGAGGGTGCCATCGGGGGCGATCGCCGGGTCAGCGGCAAACAATCCTGGATTGGTGTTGCTCACCACCTCGTAAGCGTCTACCGTCTGGGCGCTTTCGTTGGCTGGGCCGGGGTTAAAACCGGTGGCCCAGTTGGTCACGCTTTGAGCGCCAGACCCTGAAAGCACGGTTTGGTTGCCGCCAAGTGTAACGGTTGGTGCATCGTTGACCGGGTTGACTGTGAGACTCAGCGTTGTGACCGCAGTCGCCACGCCATCGCCCACCGTGAGGCTAATTTGAGCCGCCCCAAAGGCATCGGCGGCGGGGGTAAGGGTGAGGGTTCGACCTGCGCCACTACCGGCGATCGCCACATTTGCCGGGTCATTTGGCACAAGTGCTGGGTTATCCGACGAGGCCGTGACCGTCAGGGCATCAGCCGGGGTTTCCAGATCAAATATCCCGACGGGGATTGGCCCTGTGACTGAGTCTTCGTTGATGGTTTGGTTGGGCAAGGGCGTGGTTTTTAGAACGCTGACCTCGGCCAGACTAAAGCTGCCGCTGGCGGATGTGGTGTTGTCGCCAAAGAACACCAGGTTAGGCGTTTCGTAAGGGTCGATCGTCCCTACAAACGCGGTGTAATCGCGCAGTTTGCCACTGAGGATAGCGGTGCCGTTGAGGTATAGCGTATAGGTATCACCCACCATTGCCAGGTCATAGGCTCCTAACCCAGGGTCGGTAACATCTACCCCTTCGGCTTGGGTGAAGAATAGGCGGGTATCGCCATCGCTGCTGGCTTGGGCGCTGGGATTGGCTTGGCTCGTGCCGTCTTCTTGAGCCCAAATGCGCAGCCCACCACCTAGCGTTTTGGTGAAGCCTAGCTCAATGGCACGCGAGTTATCGTTGCTGACCACGATCAGGCTAAAACCTGCACGGTCGGGTTTGCCGTCGCCATTTTTGTCAGCGCCAGATCCCACCGCCGGGGCGAGGGCCTCTGTCAGCACCTGCGCCCGGAAGGACAACACGAAGCCATTGTCAGGGTTGAGGGTGGGAACGACACGGCTGTAGCCAGCCTGCAATGCTAAATTTGCAGAGGTGTTGAGGGTGGTTGCCCCGCCCCCTACCGATTCAACGGTGCCTGGGGAGAGCGCTGCGAGCCAGCCCTGGGCACCCGGTGCGGTGTTGAGTGCGCCATCATAAAGGACGGTGCGCTGACCAATGAGCGGCGCGTCGTTAACCCCGGTGACGGTAACGGATTTGGTGACGGGGGTGCTGGTTTCGCCGTTTGCCGTCAGGGTAACGGCGATCGCCCGATTGCTCGCTGTGGTCGAAAGCTGTTCATCCACGCTGCTATAGGCGATCGCCCGCAGCAAGGTTTGAACCGTGGGGGCAGTGGCGTTGGCGTTGAATGCCACGACCAGAGCCTCAGTGCCAAAGCCGCCAGTATAGGTACCAATTTGAGTGCCGCCTACCAGCACCCGCCGCCCGTCTAGTGAGACCCCGCCAATGGACTGAATAGAGAGGCGATCGCTGGCCAATGCGCCCGTGGCAATGTCTACTGCTAACGTGCTGTTGGTGAAGTCTATGCCCCCTGGGTTAGAAAGGGTTGCACCTGCATCCAACACGACAGCGGCAGCATTTTCGGTATAGCTAATGCCGCCAGCCGTGGGAAGGGCGATCGTGGGAAGTGGCAAAATATTCGATTCAACAGCACCGATATCCACCGTGCCGCCCACAATGCGAGCCTGACCCCGCTGATCAGTTATTCCAACTGCCAAAGCATTGTTGCCTGCATTAGCGGCTCGACTGCCCGTTAGCAGCGCATGGGTTTGTGTGGGGCCACCGTTGTCGGCCAAGGCTCCTAATCCTGGATTCACCGGAGCGGCGATCGTGCCGACAATATTGCCGTTCGTGCCATGGGTAAAGCCTGTGCTGCCATCGCTCTTGCCAATCAGGTTGTGGCCGAGGTTGTTGAAGGTACCTAGCACATCGGGAGAAGTCGCATGGTTATTGCCAGCAACAATGCTGTTCCTCAGGTTGACGCTACCGCTGTCACGCATGATGCCACCACCACCTCCACTCACAGCTGTGTTGTTGGTGATCGTGACATTAGCGAGGTCAGCAGTACCGCCAAAGTGGAAGATACCGCCACCTCCATTAGTAGCTGTGTTGTTGCTAATCGTGACATTTGTGAGGTCAGCAGTACTGTTATCGTGTAGGATGCCACCGCCCACTGAACCTGTGTTGCCACTAATAGTGCTATTCCTAACCGTAAGAATGGTGCCGCCAGCACTGTAAATGCCACCTCCCGCGCCTGTGGCTGTGTTGCCACTAATGGTGCTGTTATTGATTGTGGTGGTTCCAAAGGAATACAAGCCGCCACCACTCGCTGCACGGCTATTGCGAATAGCAACCGCGTTCAAAGTCAAAGTCCCGGAATTTTCAATGCCACCCCCGAAACCAGTGCCAGCATCTCCGTTGGCAATGGTGAGGTTGTTGATGTTGACGACAGAGCCGCTGACGATGAAAAAGACGCGAGAGGTATTGTTGCCGCTGAGGGTCAGTAAGTTAGCTCCGGTGCCATTGATGGTGATGTTGCTGGTGATGACGCTGGTGAGGGTAATGGTGTCGGGGATATCATCTTCAAAGGTGGCTCCGGTAAAGGTGATGGTGTCATCTCCGGCGATCGCATTGGCGTTCAAAATCGCCTGCCGCAGAGAGCCTTCTCCTGCGTCGGTGGTGTTGATGACAGTAAAGCCATTTTGGAGAATGCTAATGGTGGCATTGGCGCTAGCGCCCACGGTGTAGTCGCTGCTGGTTGCCAAGTTTAGCCGCAGCGTTTCGGTAGGCTCAGCAAACCCAACGGCTTCGACGAGGGCCGCCATCGACAGCGTGACCGAGGCTTGCCCATTGGGAATCACCAGCGTGAGATTGCTGCCGGAAATAGAGACGCTGCCCCCGCTGAGGGTATAGTCTGTGGCGGAGGTGGTGCTGCTGCCATCAATTGTTAGGTTAACGGTGAGGTTGCCAGTGGTGTTGGCCCCGCGCGAGATCACAAATGAACCGTTGCTGCCCTCGGCAATAGAGGGCGTGGAGGTGCTCAGGGTGAGAGTAGGTGGATATTCAAAGGCACCCATGTCTACTGTGCCGTCCACAATGCGAGTATTGCCCCGCTGATCAGTTGAGCCAACTACCAAAGCATTGTTGCCAGCGTTGATGGCTAGACTGCCCGTCAGCAGGGCGTGGGTTTGAGTCGGGCCACCGTTGTTGGCCAAGGCTCCTAAACCTGAATTAACCGGGGCGGCGATCGTGCCGATAATGTTGCCGTTCACGCCATTGGCAAAGCCCGTGCTGCCATCACTCTTGTCAATCAGGTTATGGCCTGGGTTGGTGAAGGTTCCTTGCACATCGGGAGCAGAAGCACTGATATTGCCAGCAACAATGCTGTTCCTCAGGTTGACGCTACCGCTGTCACGCATGATGCCACCACCACCTCCACTCACAGCTGTGTTGTTGGTGATCGTGACATTAGTGAGGTTAGCAGTACCGCTATTGTAAATACCACCTCCCCCATTTTCCGTGGCTGTGTTGCCACTAATGGTGCTGTTGTTGATTGTGGTGGTTCCAGTATTGTAAATACCACCTCCCCCATTTTCCGTGGCTGTGTTGCCACTAATGGTGCTGTTGTTGATTGTGGTGGTTCCAGAGTTAAACAAGCCGCCACCGGCTGGTGAACGACTGTTGCGGATAGCAACCGTGTTCAAAGTCAAAGTCCCGCGATTGTCAATGCTACCACCGACAACAGTGCCAGCATTTGCGTTGGCAATGGTGAGGTTGTTGAAGATGACAGTACCGCTGTCGATGAAGAAGACGCGAGAGGTGTTGTTGCCGCTGAGGGTTAGTAAGTTAGCTCCAGTGCCGTTGATGGTGATGTTGCTGGTGATGCTTAACTGACCGCTGGTAAGAGTAATGGTGTCGGGGGTGGCATCTGTAAAGGTGTCTCCGGCAAAGGTGATGGTGTCGGTTCCGGCGATCGCATTCGCATTCAAAATCGCCTGCCGCAGCGAGCCTTCTCCAGCGTCGGTGGTGTTGATGACAGTAAAGCCATTTTGGAGAACGCTAATGGTGGCATTGGCGCTAGCGCCGACGGTGTAGTTGCTGCTAGTTGCTAGGTTTAGCCGTAGCGTTTCAGTAGGTTCGGCAAAACCCACGGCTTCGGCGAGTGCCGCCATCGACAGCGTGACCGAAGCTTGCCCATCGGGAATCACCAGCGTGAGGTTGCTGCCGGAAATAGAGACGCTGGCTCCGCTGAGGGTATAGTCTGTGGCGGAGGTGGTGCTGCTGCCATCAATCGTTAGGTTAACGGTGAGGTCGCCGGTGGTATTGGCCCCGCGTGCGATCACAAATGAACCGCTGCTGCCCTCGGCAATAGAGAGAGTGGAGGAGCTCAGGTTGAGGCTGGGAAGCAAACTATTCGATTCAACGGCACCCATATCCACCGTGCCGCCCACAATGCGAGCCTGACCCCGCTGATCGGTAGCGGCCACGCTGGTATTGTTGCCTGCATTAGCAGCTCGACTGCCCGGCAGCAGCGCATGGGTTTGAGTCGGGCCACCGTTGTCGGCCAACGCTCCTAAATCTGAATTAATCGGAGCGGCGATCGTGCCGACAATGTTGCCATTCACGCCGTTGACAAAGCCCGAGCTGCCATTACTCCGGCCAATCAAGTTATGGCTAGGGTTGTTGAAGAAGCCTTGCACATCGGGAGAAGTCGCATGGTTGTTGCCAGCAATAATGCTGTTCCTTAAGTTGACGGTACCGCTATTGAGGATGCCGCCACCTGAGCTCGTGGCTGTGTTGTTGGTAATCGTGACATTGGTGAGGTTAGCAGTACTGCTAAGGACTCGAATACCACCTCCCACTGTGCCTGTGTTGCCACTAATGGTGCTATTCGTAACCGTAAGGGTGTTGCTAACATTGAAAATACCACCTCCCCCGTTGGTCGTCGTGGCTGTGTTGCCACTAATGGTGCTGTTGTTGATTATGGTGGTTCCAAAGGAAAACAGGCCGCCACCAGTGCCTGCACTGCTGTTGCGGATAGCAACCGCGTTCAAAGTCAAAGTCCCGCGATTATCGATGCCACCACCGAAACCAGTGCCAGCATTTCCGTTGGCAATGGTGAGGTTGTTGAGGTTGACGACAGAGCCGCTGCCGATGAAGAAGACGCGAGAGGCGTTGTTGCCGCTGATGGTCAGTGAGTTAGCTCCGGTGCCGTCGATGGTGATGTTGCTGGTGATGACTAACTGACCGCTGGTAAGGGTTATGGTGTCGGGGGTCGCATCGGTAAAGGTGGCCCCGGCAAAGGTGATGATGTCATCTCCGGCGGCGGCATTCGCACTCGCAATAGCCTGTCGCAGCGAGCCTGCGCCATTGTCGTTGGTGTTGATCACCGTAAAGGTGGCGAGGGTATAGGTATACGCGGTTGCCGCAGAGAGCGCAAAGGGAGTTCCAGTTTCGATCGCCCCCGTGGCAAATTCCAGTGTCCAGTTACCGCCGAGTGCGGCGTTGCCCGTCAGGTCATTAGAGGCGGCGACATCGGCTCCGGTGAGCTGGCTCAAGGCTGAGACGAAGGATTCTCCCTGGGCGGTGGCGGCCACGTTGCAGCCGTAGAGCAAAATGTCGGCGTTTTCGGTGAGGGCGGTGCCCCATTGCTGCAGTTGGGGGGCATAGTCGTCTAGGTTGCTGCCGGTGAGCCAGTCGCGCCCAATTTGCAGACCGCCATCTACCCCGTGAGACACAATGTGGACGCTGGCAATGCCCGAGTGCCCCTGTAACGTTTGGGTAATGCGGGCGATCGCATCCTCATCGGGATCTAGCACCACCACCTGAGTTTTGGCTGCGATGCCAGCCACCAATTGCTCATAGTCCTCTACCCGCGAATCAACGAACAGTAGCGTTTGGGTCTGGCTGGAACCCGTTAGCGGCTGGGTTGCCAATGCGTCTGCACCTGTCAGTGTGCTGTAAGAATTTGCTGCAAGTGAAGCCGATGAAGAGGAAAGTGCTACGGGGTCAGACATGAAGGCTCCACGGATCAAGGAATGTATTTAGAGTTCCCTGAAGCACCGAAATATCACTGACGCGGATACATATTTTTTCCCACGGCGAACTATTCTTAAGCGAAATTTATGTATTTTTAGGCAGAAGTTGTGGTACTGATCGCTGCATGAGCAGGTTCTGCTCCATTCGCGGTGTGGGTGATGGCGTTGGTTCAGTCTGCATTACACATTGCTCCTGTGCTGCACAACGCTAGGCTCTGCGGTTTGCAGCGTGGGCCACAGGGGGTATGCCTGGGCAGCACCGACGGCCGTTAGCGAGATTGGGTGGGCGTGCCGTCAAAGGCGATGATGGTGTGGTGGGCGATCGCATAGGCACTCGACTGAGCCGTGAGCGGCACATCATACCCGCCGGTGAACTCCCCAAAGGAGGGCAGAATTAACTGCGGCTGTGCCCGGTCATAAAAAAAGCAGGGCAGCCGAATATCATCTAGCTTGCTCTTGTAGCGGAAGCAGGGATGCACATGGCCGCAGATGTTGAGCCGTGGCGCAGCGGCCACCGGTTCATGGCTGAGCACCAGATCCTGCATCTGAACAGGTGCGGTGGTGCAGTGCATCGTAAACTGTTGCAGGGCGGGAATTAGCGGGCGATCGTGGTTGCCCACAATGAGTTGGACGGACACCTGAGTCGTCTGCAAAAACTGGTGCCAAGCCTGAACCACAGCGTCCACCATGCCCCAGCTATGGTGAAACAAATCGCCTAAAATCACCATCTGCTGCACCGGGTGCATGGCGCAGAGCTGCGTCAACCGATGCAGCGTTTCCTGGTTAACCTGATGGGGAATGGGGATGCCCGCCCGCTGAAAGGTTTCGGCCTTGCCCAAGTGCACATCCGACAGCAGCAGCGTTTGGGTTTGGGGCAAATAGAGGGCTCGCTCTGGCAGCAGTTGCAGTGTGGTGTGGCGATACATGAGTTCTGTTAAAGCTTGCCCCACTAAAGCTTGCCCCACTGCTGTTTCAACCGTTCAATACGTTCTAGCAAGCTCTCGTTCGACAGCCGTGAACTCAACCGCTCGACCAGCAGCGGAAAGGCAAAGGGTGAGGGGCGTCGCGTGGTTTTCCACACTAGGGACAAGTGTCGCAGACGGTGCAGGGTGTTGGCAAGGCGGTGGGCTTCGAGCTGGTCGCGCAGCACCTCTTGTTCGGCCTGGTGCAGCAGCAGATTATCGGGTTCGTATTTGGTAAACACATCAAACAATAGCGACGAACTCACCTGAAGCTGGCTGACGGTTTTCTTAGAAGAAGGATAGCCTTTGAAGACGAGGCCAGAGATTTGGGCGATCGCCCGAAATTTGCGACTCGTCAGCTCCGAAATATTCAAGCTCGACTTCAGATCAGACTCCAGTGTGGATGCATCAAAGAATGCATCGGAGAATAGATCCTGAAATGGATAGCCTTTGGGGGCAAGAATTTCAAATCCATAGTCGTTGACCGACACGGTGAACGTTGCCCGTTGCTGCGTAGAAAAGCGATAGCCCCAGAGAAACCCCAGCCCCTCATGGACAAACCGCCCTTCAAAGGGGAAGACATAGAGATGCTGCCCATCTCGCGTCTGGCAGGTTTCGATCAGCAGCTCATCTGTGGCAGGCAGTTGAGAGAGGCGGTCTTGTGTCGCCAGTAAGGGCGCTAGGCAGGTGATCTCATCGTTGAATGTTTCAGTTGTGCGAAGGGCACCAATTTCTTGACGAAGGTAGGTGCTGAGGGTGTCAGAAATTGTGAGGTTGCCGCCATACCAAATGGGCGTCACTGTGGATTTTTTGGTGGTGTTTTTCACATACACCACCATATCTTTCACCATAAAAAATTCAAGCTGCCGTCCGGCAAAAAAGAAGACATCCCCCTTCTTTAAGCGAGAAACAAATCCTTCTTCGACCTGTCCAATATCTCTGCGATTGGTATACACCATGCGGAGCGATTGGTTGGACGCAATGGTTCCAATTCCCACCCGATGCATTTTCATAATTTGAGCATCAGAGATGATAAATTTGCCATCCTCGCACACCACTTTTTTGTATCGCGGATAGGCGTTCAAGCAGGTGCCGCCCGTGGTGATAAAGTCCAAAATCCAGCGGAACTCGTCGTCGGTGAGGGTGGCATAGGCGAGCGTGTCGCGGAGACTGGCAAGGGCTTGTTCTGGCACAAACCCATCGCCGCACGCCAGGGTGACCAAATGCTGCACCAGTACGTCATAGGGCTTGAGGAGCGATCGCCGTCCCTCTAAATCACCCGCCGCTAGCCCATTGCGAAAGGCTGAAATTTCCAATAGCTCTAGCGCATGGGTGGGCACAAACAAAATTTCTGACACGCCTTCGGGCACATGGGCCGATCGCCCCGCTCGCTGCAAGAGCCGAGCCAGATTCTTGGCGCTACCAATCTGCACCACCCGCTCCACTGGCTGAAAATCCACGCCCAAATCCAGCGATGCCGTACACACCACCCACTTAATGTCGCCAGATTTAACACCCGCTTCAATGGCCTCTCGCTGCTTCACATCAATCGACCCGTGGTGCAGCGCCAGCTTGTCGCCATGCTCCGGGAGCGCAAAGCTCAACGCCTGAAACCACCGCTCAGACTGCGATCGCGTGTTGGTAAAAATGAGCGTTGACCGATTAATATCCAGCGCCGCCACCAATTCCTCAAACAGGCGCAGCCCCAAATGGCCCGCCCACGGGAAGGCATCAATGGACTCTGGCAGGACGCTTTTGATCACGGTTTCGCGCGTCAAGCCAGACCGGATGATGACCGGGGAGGTCGATCGCCCCACCGCGGCCTGGGCGGCCTCGTCGGAATTGCCGAGTGTGGCAGAAATCGCCCAGGTTTGCATCTGGGGCTGCACCTGCCGCAGGTGCGAGAGCGCCAGCTCGGTTTGGGTGCCGCGCTTAGAGCTGAGCAGCTCGTGCCATTCATCCAGCACCACGCAGCGCAGCGCGGCAAACCGCTGGGCCGTGCCCGGATAGGACAGCATCACCGACAGCGACTCCGGTGTGGTGATCAAAATATGGGGCATGTTTTTGAGCTGACGGGTTTTGCGAGTACTGGGGGTGTCTCCCGTGCGGGACTCTACCCGCAAATTCCAGCCCATGTCTTCAATGGGGCGGCAGATCGAGTGCTCAATATCTCGCGAGAGGGCGCGTAGCGGCGTTAGATACAGCAGTTGCAGCCCTTTCGTGGGGCCTTTGGGGGTTGCAGAGAGCATCAGGGCGATCGCCCCCATCACCGCCGCATAGGTTTTGCCCGAGCCCGTCGGTACCTGAATCATGCCGCTGCGCCCGGCTAGCACCGCCTGCCACGCCGCCTGTTGAAAATCTAGCGGCAGCCAGCCCTGGGTTTGAAACCAGTCGAGAATCGGTTGCAGGCGCGGGTCAGGAGTCGTCTCGGGAATAGTCTTAGAATTAGAAAAGGTCATAGAGGACTAGCGCTAGAACTTACGCAGCCCAGCGATCGCGCCACTTCACCACCCCCTCAGTCGCCAACAGCCAACGACGGCACACCAGATTTTCGTAAGCGGGCAGCCGCGTCACATTCCCAGAGGCATCGGGATAGATGACGGCATATTTGTAGGCGATCGCCCGCCCTGCGCTTTCATTAAACGGAATCTCAGCAAACCAGTTATTGGGATTCACATACTCCAACGGATAGGCTTGGTTGATATCCCACCCGCCCAATTCAGGACAGTCACCAACCACCACCACCTGCTCGCCCGGTGCCGTCGCCAGCCCATTGAGCTGCACCCGCACAATGATAGCTCCCTGCACCCGCTCACCCACGTGGCTAATGACAATAGCATCCCTCGGCTCTAGCTCTAGCTTGAGCAGTTTGCCGTCAATCACGTCATACTTGCGCCGCGTTAGCACACAGGTATGCTCCCGATCGGGAAGTTCTGTATCTAGCTCATCGAGCACAATCGGCTCGTCGCTGCAGTTGAGAATGACCATACAGCGCGAGTCGCGATACCGCCGCATATAGGCATAGGTCTCAGACGAAACATACTTCTGCCATTGCCCCCCCAGAGAGACCGCCGGATTCAGCCGTCGCAGCCCAGAGAGCACCCGCATCGCCCAGTAAATCGGCGTATCCGTCTCCCACTGCTCCATCATGGGGCGGTTATAAGGGTCGTTGTTGCCATAGGGGTTCTCATCCCCATCGGTATCGTCATGCAAATATTGCTCAGTGCCATAAAACAGGCAGGGAATGCCTCGCACCGTCATCAGCAACACCACCGCCAAACGCAGAATCTCCGGGTCGGAGTTCAGCGTCTGAAACCGGTGCATGTCGTGATTGTCGATGAAAGTCACTAGCTCCGTAGCGCTGTCGTAGTGGTGGTCTTTGTTAAAGGTGTCTTGAATCACCTCAAACCCTTCCCCCAACGCCAACCCTTGCCGAATGGCCATGCACAAGCCAAAGTCCAGAATCGTCATCCCAGAGTTATTCGCAAAATCTACCGAACGCGCATCATCCGCGCTGCTGTAGATCCACTCGCCAAAAATGAACACATCGGGCTTATGGGTTTGAATGTCGGCGTTAAATTCCTGCCAGAACCAGATAGGCATGTGCTTGATCGTATCCACCCGCAGCGCATCCACGCCCCGGTCGAGCCAGAGCTTAATTGCAGCCTTAATGTAATTGCGATAGCTCGTGTTGTTTTCGTTGAAGGTGGCCAGCCCTGCCAGTTCGCAGTTTTGCACCTGCCACTCGTCTTCCCAATCCGTCACGCCGCCGTAATGGTGATACCAGTGGTTCACGTCGTCGTTGAAGTCGGCAACCAGTTTGCCATCGTCAAACAGGCGACCCTTAACGCCACCAGCATCGGGGCTGCTATGGTTGCACACGATATCGATGACGATCTTCATGCCGCGCTTGTGCAATTCGGCAATCAGCCGATCAAACACCGTTTCCCCGGTTTGAAATAAGGAAGGATTGTCTTCTGGTGCAATGTAGCGGGGGTTAATACGCTTAAAGTCTTTCGTCCAATAGCCGTGAATTGCCGCGTATTTGTCGAATACCAGCCGCTCTACCTGTTCAAACAGGGGCGTTAGCCACACCGAGGTAATGCCCATCTCTTTGAGATAGTCAAGCTTGTCAATGACGCCTTGAAGATCGCCCCCCCAATATTTCCACCAGTCTTGGTGATCAGGGTCATACAGCTCTGGATTGGGGCCTTCATTGTTGCGCGGGTCGCCATCTCGAAAGCGATCCACCACGATGAAATACAGCGTCTCTTGCCGAAACTCAATGTCGCGGGTGTAGAGAAATTCAAAATCCTCTGTTTGCCCTTGGCTTTCGTCAGTTTGGGCCGTTGTTTGAAGGGCAACGCCCCCGCCACCGATCGCCAACGTCGTATCGGTATCGGGCGCAATAGGCGGCGGTGAGGGAGTTGGGTCTTCGGGCTTTGACATCAAGATAGCGGGGAGTGAGACGTTATCCCCTTAGAATACGCTTGATTAGAGTTTCCCGCACGAACAGCATAGGCAATTCTATTGGGTAGTAAAAGAATTTGTCGTAGCTCCCTGACGATAGACAAAAAAGAGCGCTCATAGGCGCTCTAATTCATAGATAAGGAGACTCACGGACATAGAATAAAACATTAGTCGATGGATACCGCTGTGACATCGACGGGCTGCGGCTTTACATCGGTTTCGGATGTGTTGCTTGGCTTCTGTGTTTTGACACGCGCAATCAAAATTTGAGATAGCTCTGTGAATAGCAGGGTGATGACCAGCGCATCATCTAGCTGACCAATGACGGGAATAAAGTCGGGTAGAAAATCGAACGGCATCAGGATATAAGCGGCGGTGCCGGCAATGATCCACCAGCGATACTTCGGGTTGCGAATGGTGCTGCGATACCAGGTATAGATGCTTTCTAGGGAAACGTTCATGGGCAAGATCCTCTCAATCAACTCTCAAGCAATACGTTTATTCTGTCAGAGACGCAGGCGGACGTAGAGAGGTGAAAACCGTCGATACATGGGGCAGAAACCCATCCAGCCCTGCTTCAACCCCGCTCATGGCCTAGGCTTCCCTAGACGTCTTAAAATCCAAAATCACCGGATGTCGGGAGGGGATAGGGTGCGGGCGTGAATAGCTGATCAAGGGCGATCGCCTGGGCTTGGTGCATTTGCCCATAGGAGAAAATCAGGGGTATGTCCGCAGAGACAAGGGGCTGCAGTGCTTCTAAGACATAGGGGCTGCCATAGATCACGACGGCTTCTAAGTGTGATGCCGCGTGCAGCGATCGCACCCAGTCTTGCGCTAAGCGAATGAGGCCCGAACTGGCTCGAAACGGATTGCCGCGAATGAACAGTTGCAGCAGCGTGGGTTGAGGATCGCAGGTGACAGGAGACTGTTGATCTGCCAGGTGCAGCCGATAGCCGAATGCCGCAGGACGGGCGATCGCCGGGGCTTCGTGGCCCAAAAATGCACAGCTAAGCAGGTCGTCTACCAGAATGACGGTTTGCTTGGAGGAATCTAGTGCGCGCGACTGAAGCAGCGGTGATGACACGCGAACGGTCATGGACTCCTGCAAGAGAGTGGTTGCAGTGGCGATCGCCTGGGGCTGAGCCAGGTGCGTGGTCAGCGTAGCCGCGTCAACCGGGGGCGGGGCCATCTGCTCCCAGGCGTGAGAGGTGCCATGAGGATAGGCCGATGAGGGGGAGAGTGGGGGCGACTGCACGCGCTGCTTAGCGCGCCAGATGCGTTCTAGCGACGCTTCAATGCGAGATTCCTCAATGCGCCCCGCCTGCACAGCGTCGCAAAGGGATTGAATCACCGGCTCCGGCTCCGCAGGCATCAGCAGGATATCGGCTCCGGCTTCGACGGCGCGCAGGGCTGATTCGGTGGGGCTATACTGCTGGGCGATCGCCCCCATCACTAGGGCATCCGTCACCACCAGTCCGTCAAAGCCGAGATTCTGGCGCAGTTCGTCAGTCAGGCAGCGGCGTGAGAGAGTCGCAGGATGCTCAGTATCCCACGCGGACACCAGCAGGTGTGCCGTCATCACACTATCGACCCCAGCGGCGATCGCCCGCCGAAACGGCACCAGTTCCACTGCGTCTAGACGCTGAGCGGAATGTGCCACAAGCGGCAGCGTCAGGTGTGAGTCCGTAGCCGTATCCCCATGACCGGGAAAATGCTTGGCGCAGGTCAAGACGGGATGCGGCTGCGTCCCCCGCAAAAATGCAGCAGCCAACTTGCTCACCACCGCAGGCGTGTCGCCAAAAGCGCGCACATTGATCACCGGATTATTGGCATTGTTGTTCACATCCACCACGGGGGCCAGCACCCAGTTGAGGCCGACGGCCAGCGCCTCTTGGGCGATCGCCCTACCCATTTGCTCGGCTAACTGCAATGCTTTGTCGGGCGATCGCCCATACACAGCTTGCAGCGCCATCGGCGGCGGAAACCACGTACCGCCCGCAAACCGCTGCCCCACGCCCTCTTCCACATCCGCCGCCACCAATAGCGGCACCGAGGCCCACGCTTGCATCTGCTGCGTCCGCAGGGCGAGTTCTGCCGCGCTGCCCCCCAGCATAATCACCCCACCAATCCCCACCTGCTCAATCCACCGGCGCAGCGTGGCCGTGGGGGCCTCCCACCGGGGATAGCGAATCTGCTGGTCAAACAAATGGCCTGATGCGCGCACCACAATCATCTGCGCAACTTGTTCTGCCAGAGTTAGGCGGCGAAAGGAGGGCAGCATGGCGGCATTCCATTAGTCATGACTAAAGAGAGGGTTGAAACATGGGGTTATTAGCAGAAAGGCTTAACTAGGCCAGGGTTTGGGATTGCCAGCGTTTAGGATTGAACATGTGGCGCTTCTAAACGCTCAGCCCGCGTGCATCAACCCAGCCCAATCTGCTTTTCCATAAACACGCTGAGCGGATGTTCGACATAGTGGCCAAAGGCTGGACAAACCTGATAGCCCATCGCCTCATAGAGCCGCAAGGATTCAGGCTGGTAGATCCCCGTTTTGAGCTTGAGCAAGCTTAGCCCCTGCCGACGCGCCTGATCTTCGAGCAGTACCATTCGAGCAGTGCCATCAGTTGACAGCCAATGCGGCGTCGCCGATGCGTGGGGCTTACAAAGATCCGTTTGATTTCGCCATAGAGCTCTGCCTCTGATTGCTGAACCACAAGAGCACCACAGCCGATGGGATGTGGCCCCCCATAGGCGGCGATAAAGGTGACCTGTGGCGGCTGCAAGTCGGCGATCGCCATGTAGTGATAGAGCTCGTTTGGATACAGCGCCCACAGGTAGGCATCCAACTCTTGGATCAGCGCGGCGATGCCGAGTCTACGACGCAAACCTTGACCTCAGGCTCCAGCATAATTCGTGTGGAGCGCTCCCAGACGTCTCGATCTAGATGGAATCTGCCTGTGCATCAAGTGCATCTGCATCAAGTTCATCTGCATTATCTACATCTGTATCCAGAATGTCATCCTCTACTTCAACCTCGGGTGAGTCGCCCTGCTGAGCTTCGCGCACTTGCCGCTCTTCGCTCAAGCAATTGAGCAGCGAGATCATTTGGGTGCCTCGCTCGAGTGAGCGATCTTCCACAAAGAGCACCTCTGGTGTGCGGCGCAGGCGCACCCGCTGCCCCAAAACGCCACGCACATAGCCTGCCGCAGATTTTAGCCCCTGCATGGTGGCAGCTCGTTCGTCCTCTGTGCCATAGATGCTGACAAAAATTTTGGCATGCTGCAAATCGCCGGATACATCCACATCCGTCACGCTAACCATGCCTATCTGCACCCGGTCGTCTTTAATGCCGCTCATCAGCAGTTGGCTGACTTCGCGCTTAATCAATTCAGACACGCGGGCGACTCGCCGTTCGGTTGCCATATGCTTCTTCCCTTAATGCAGCGTCCCTTAATACAGCGCGGGCTGCACCGCGTTCAACCCCAGCATAGCGCGCAGGGTAAAGGTGAGAAAGGCAAAGGCCGCTAGCAACAGCACGCTCGCCAGAATGGCCGTCGATGGGCGTTGAAACAGGGGCCGAAACGGCTGAAAGAGTGTGAGCAGCACGCCCAAGGTGAAGGAGATGAAATAGCGGGGATACCGCGAAATGTTATTAAAAAAATCTTGCATGACTAAAATCTAGCGCTATCCTTAATGTCTATCTGGGGCTAGTACGGTGTTAGTACAAGCTCAGTTACTGACCTAGCTACAGGTATTGTACGAGATCCACCCTTGCACGAGCTTATTGTTGATGCTACTCCGCCGCGTCCATTTCTGAAATGGGCGGGTGGCAAAGGGAGATTAATTTCCCAATATCATCCCTACTTTCCCCAGAGTTTTGAGCGGTATCACGAACCGTTTTTGGGGGGTGGGGCTATTTTCTTTCACCTATTGCCGGAGCGATCGCGCCTGACCGATATCAACCCCGAGTTGGTGAATGTGTTCTGCACGGTGCGCGATGCGCCTGAGCGGCTGATTGCCCTGCTCAAAGGCCATGCCGCTCGCCATAGCAAAGACTATTACTATCAGATGCGAGCCAGTGTGCCAATTGACCGGGTCGAACGCGCGGCGCGGTTGATTTACCTAAACCGCACGTGCTTCAACGGGCTTTATCGCGAAAACTCGCGGGGGCAGTTTAACGTGCCGATGGGCCGCTATAAGCAGCCGCTGATTTGCAATGCTGACCTGTTGCGGTCGGTGGGGCGATCGCTCCGCTACAGCGAGATTCAGGTGGCTCCGTTTGATGCGGTGCTAGACCAAGCGCGGGATCGGCGGGATTTTGTTTATTTTGACCCTCCCTATTACCCTATCAGCGACACCAGCAAGTTCACCGCCTATAGCCGTCATGCCTTTGCCGAAGCGGATCAGATTCACCTGCGGGATGTCTTTGGGGCGCTGGCGCAGCGCGGGGTGCAGGTGATGCTGTCGAACTCAGACTGCGAGTTCATTCGCACGCTGTATGCGGGGTTTTGCATCACGACCGTCAGCGCCATGCGTGCGATCAATTCCAAGGGCGATCGCCGGGGCAAAATTACCGAAGTGCTGATCACGTCCTATCAATAAACCCAAAAAACCAATACGCGATAGGCAAGATTTAGGGACGTGCAAGAAAATAAGGTGTCAATTGCCATCTTTCCTAGTGGTGCATGGCTGTGCGAATGCTTGGTGCATGGCTGCGCGAATGGATCTTACAGCGATCAACGTTTCCGGTACCTTATACTCAGTACCTTGTTTAGACGATTTAGACGAGCGTCCCTTAACCTTGCAGCCCTACCCGTCCGATGGATTTTGCGTTGAGGTTAGGCGTGGTATGGACTCCGGCAATCGGGGAATGAAGTTGGCGCGAGATTTACGGTTTGGGAGGCTGAATAAAACTTTGGTGAAGTGGCGGGGGGCGATCGCCCTGCTGCGCGCTCCTAGGGGATACCCTGCCAAAGGCTGATGCCAGGAACATTGCGCCGCCGCTATGCTCAGCTCAGCTAGAGCGTATCCTCCATGACTAGACGAGGGTGCGATCGCCGGATAAATTAAACGGATACGGGTTGCCCAGCCTGTCGTGTTAGTTCGTCCCGCCCTACTTTACGTATTTTCCAAATTTTCCAATCCAGAGGCACCTCAATGACCATTCGCACTGTTGAAACCACCCCCTATTCTGACCAAAAGCCTGGCACCTCTGGCCTCCGCAAATCGGTCAAGGCGTTTCAGCAGCCCCATTACCTCGAAAACTTTGTGCAGTCGATTTTTGACAGCGTAGGAGTCGCGGGGCAAACCCTAGTGCTCGGGGGCGATGGGCGCTATTACAACCGCCAAGCCATTCAAATCATCCTCAAAATGGCAGCGGCCAATGGCGTCGCCCGCGTCAAGGTGGGGCAGGGCGGCATTCTCTCGACTCCGGCTACCTCCTGCGTGATTCGCAAATATGGCACCCTGGGCGGCATCATCCTCTCTGCCAGCCACAACCCCGGTGGCCCCGATGGCGACTTTGGCATTAAGTACAATACCAACAACGGCGGCCCCGCGCCCGAAAAGGTAACCGAAGATCTCTATGCCCGCAGCCAAACCATCACGGAATACAAGATTTTAGAGGCGGCAGATTTGGATCTCGATCGCGTGGGCGATCGCACCTTGGGCGAGATGGCGGTCGAAATCTTTGATTCGGCACAGGATTATCAAGAATTGCTGGAGTCGCTGTTTGACTTTGACCGCATTCACCAACTGCTCACCAACGGCAGCTTTCGCATGGTGATGGACTCTATGCACGCGGTGACGGGCCCCTATGCCCATGCCATGTTTGAAGGGCGGCTGGGCGCACCGGCAGGCACCGTCATGAACGGCACGCCGCTGGAAGATTTTGGGCAGGGGCATCCCGACCCTAACCTGGTCTATGCCCATGATCTGGTGGATATTTTGTTTGGCGAAGATGCTCCAGATTTCGGTGCTGCGTCGGATGGGGATGGCGATCGCAACATGATTCTAGGCAGCCAGTTTTTTGTGACGCCTAGCGACAGCTTGGCGGTGCTGGCGGCAAACGCGACCCTAGTGCCCGGCTATAAGGACGGGTTGGCAGGCATTGCTCGCTCTATGCCCACCAGCGCTGCGGCTGACCGCGTGGCCGAGAGCTTGGGCATCGACTGCTATGAAACCCCAACGGGCTGGAAGTTTTTTGGCAACTTGCTGGATGCCGGGAAGGCGACCCTCTGCGGGGAAGAAAGCTTTGGCACTGGGTCAAACCATGTGCGAGAAAAAGATGGATTGTGGGCGGTGCTGTTTTGGCTCAATATTTTGGCGGTGCGGCAGCAGTCGGTTGAGCAGATTGTGCAGGAGCATTGGCAACAGTTTGGCCGCAACTACTATTCTCGTCACGACTATGAAGGGGTGGAGAGCGATCGCGCCAACACGCTAATCACTCACCTGCGCGGCGCATTGCCCACCCTCAAAGGCAAGGTGATGAACGGCTATGAGGTGGACTATGCCGACGACTTTAGCTACACCGATCCCGTTGATGGCAGCACCAGCCAAAAGCAAGGCGTCCGCATTGGCTTTACCGATGGGTCGCGCGTGGTGTTTCGACTGTCGGGCACGGGCACCCAGGGGGCAACCCTGCGGGTATATCTCGAAAGCTATGAAGCCAACGCCGCCAAGCATGACCATGATCCCCAGCAGGCGCTGAAGCCGCTGATTGATATCGCAGAGTCGGTCGCCAGCATCCGCAGCAACACCGGCATGGATCAGCCCACAGTGATTACCTAAGGAGCTAACCTAAGAATGCTCAACCGACGCGCAGGTGGAGAGTTCTGGAGAGCTCTATGAGCGAGTTTAGGAGGGAAGAAGCGTGTCGGGAGGAGAGGTCGTCACGCTTGTCGATGCCCTACCAACATTACGCTGTTGCGTTTGCCCGTTCGACCTCCCCAGTCTTGCAAGTTTAGGCAAATTTAGGACACGTTTATCCAAGCTGCAGCCATGGAGCCTGATCGGCAGACCGCTTTGTCTGTATCTGTTGAAGCCTTGACCGTGAACAGCGTATGGTCTGCGCTTGATGCCTTGGGCGAGGCGTACTGGTTGGCTTTTTCGAACTCGCTCTATGCAGAAACACGGGAAGATGCGCAACGGTTTCAGGAGCGCCTGACTGACCTAGTTTACGATGAGGGATTTCGCGGTTGGGTCGCGCGCGATCGCTCCTCTCACGCCATTGTGGGGTTTAGTTTGGGCTATACCAGCAGCGCCGAGCGATCGTGGGCCTTGAAGGCGGCAGAGGTGCTGGGGCGATCGCTCGCCCAGCAATGGCTCTCAGACTGTTTTGAATGTGTAGAACTGGCTGTGGTGCCCGACTATCGACGGCAGGGCATCGGCACACAGCTTCACGATCACCTGCTGGCAGGTCTCCCTCATGCAACCGCCCTGCTGATCACGCGAGAGAATTCACCTGCGCTCCAATTTTATCGCCAACAGGGGTGGCAACCGCTAGGGCTACTCACTCTAGCCAATCCTGATTCCCCCAATCCACAGAGCGACCAGCTCTTGGGGCTGCGGCTTCGCACTTGGCAAACGTTTTAGTTATATTCAACAATACCTTGAAGACAATACCCTGAAGACCATCGACGCGTCTCAGCTGCGGCTTGAAAGGGCCTAGTCAAGGCAAGTGCTTTGTATCAGGTGCTACACCCTATGCTTGTGGCAAATCTTTATGGAATCTTGAGCCACGATTTTTGGTTATTTTTACTATAATTAAGGCTGGGATTTTGCGTTGCCGCGCTGTTTTTCACGGTAGTTGCGGCGGCGTGGGGTTTGCTTAATTGGTTGCTTGACTGGCTGACTGACTGAGTGACTTACTGCAATGGGTCTTGCGTGATGCCTGAAGACTTGATGACAGCCCCGGCAACGGGTTCACCGCTAAACTCTAGCCCTGACCAGTATGGGCTACTCACTGATCTGTATCAGCTGACGATGGCGGCCTGCTATGTCGGCGAGGGACTGGCGGATCGGCGCGCCTGCTTTGAGCTATTTGTGCGGCGATCGCCCGCAGACTTTGGCTACCTAGTGGCGATGGGGCTAGAGCAAGCGCTGGAGTATTTGGAATGCGTCAGCTTTGGCGAGGCTCAGATTGGCGCCTTGCAGGCTACGGGCATCTTTGACCATGCGCCTGCGGAGTTTTGGCACCGGCTAAAAACGATGCAGTTTGAAGGAGAGGTGTGGGCGGTGCCCGAGGGCACGGTGGTGTTTCCGCAAGAGCCGCTGTTGCGGGTCGAAGCGCCGCTGTGGCAAGCGCAGATTGTGGAGACCTATTTGCTGAATGCCCTCAACTATCAAACCCTAATTGCAACCCGAGCCGCACGGCTGCGGGATATTGCGGGGGATGATGCGACGCTGCTGGAATTTGGCACGCGCCGGGCGTTTAGTCCTCAGGGGGCGCTTTGGGCTGCACGGGCGGCGCTTGCGGGGGGCTTAGACGCAACCTCGAATGTGCAGGCGGCGATCGCCCTAGGGCAAAAGCCCAGCGGCACGATGGCGCACGCCTTGGTGATGGCGCTGAGTGCGCTAGAGGGCAGTGAACAGCACGCCTTTGCAGCGTTTCATCGCTACTTTCCCGGTGCACCGTTGCTGATCGACACCTTCGACACGGTGGCGGCAGCCCAGCACCTCGCCGCTCAGGTTAACGCCGGAAAGCTGACCCTAAACGGCGTGCGGCTCGACTCTGGAGATTTGGTCATGCTGTCGCAAACCGTGCGATCGCTCCTGCCAGATGTGCCCATTTTTGCCAGCGGCGACCTAGATGAAGCCGAACTGCTGCGCCTAGGCCAAGCCCATGCCGCCATCGATGGCTATGGCTTTGGCACCAAGCTCGTCACGGGGTCGCCCGTGAACGGCGTGTATAAACTGGTAGAAATTGACGGCATCCCCACGATGAAAGCCTCTAGCGGCAAGGCGACCTATCCCGGTCGCAAGCAGGTGTTTCGCCAACTGCACACCAATGGAGATTGGGTGGGCGATCGCCTGGGACTAATCACCGATGACAGTTCCAAATCTGACGAAACACCCCTGCTGCAGCGGGTGATGGAGCAGGGGAAACGCTGTCTGCCACCTGAAGCCCTGGGGGCGATCGCCCATCGTACCCGCCAGCATGTTCACCACCTTCCCCCCGATCTGCGCACCATTGCTACGCCCCGTCCCTATACCCCCGCCCTTACGCCCGCCCTCGACGCGTTGACGCAAGCCACGCTAGACGGGTTAGGGAAATCGAACCCCTAAGCTGTCTCCTATCTCTCATCTCTCATCTCCTATCTCCTCTACCCACTACCCATCACTCCTACCCATCACCCATGCACATCGCCCTGTTTGGAACTAGCGCCGACCCACCGACGATGGCTCACCAACAAATTTTGGTGTGGTTGTCACACCACTATGACCAGGTGGCGGTATGGGCATCGGACAATCCCTTTAAGTCCCATCAGACGCCGCTAGAGCATCGGACGCGGATGCTGCGGCTATTAATTGAGGAAATTGACCCGCCGCGCCGAACCATCCAACTGCATCCAGAACTCAGCGACCCCAGAGCCTTAGCGACAGTAGAACGGGCGGGCGATCGCTGGCCCACTGCTACGTTTACCTACGTCATCGGGTCTGACTTGGTGGCCCAACTGCCCCGCTGGTATCGCGTGGCAGACCTGCTGCAACAGGTTAAGCTGTTGGTTGTTCGCAGACCGGGCTATGCCTTGGAGGATAGGGATCTGGCAGAACTGCGGCAGTTGGGGGCAGAGGTGGCGATCGCCGATTTCCAAGGCTTAGAAGTCTCCTCCAGCGCCTATCGCAGCGCCAAAGATGCCGACCTCGTGGCGCGCCCCATCGAAGACTACATCCATCGTGAACACCTGTATGACGCTCAGCACGAATGCCAGGACGACGCACCAAAAAGCCTGACACCCAGCGGGCACTAGCCGACTTTAAAGTCGGAGTAGACAACGTGATTTTTTCGGTTGACACCGATCAAAACCGGGTCATGGTGTTGCTGGTGATGCGTGATAAAGCCCCTCACCTGGGCGATTGGTCGCTACCAGGCACCTTGGTGCGCGAAGGCGAATCGCTAGAAGATGCAGCATATCGGGTGCTGGCCGAAAAAATTCGCGTCAGCAATCTCTATTTAGAGCAGCTCTTTACCTTTGGCGGCCCGCATCGAGACCCGCGCGAAGCCGTCAACAGTTACGGTAGTCGCTACCTCTCGGTCAGCTATTTTGCCTTGGTGCGCTTTGTCGATGCCGAGCTGATTGCCGATGGCGTCAGCGGTATTGCCTGGTTTCCCCTGAGCCAACTGCCCGACCTCGCCTTTGACCACCATGAGATTTTGCACTATGGCTATCAACGCTTGCGAAACAAGCTGGCCTATAGCCCTATTGCGTTTGATGTGTTGCCAGAACTGTTTACCTTGGGGGATTTATACCAGCTCTACACCACTGTGTTAGGAGAAGGCTTTGCTGACTATTCCAACTTTCGATCGCGATTGCTTAAGCTTGGTTTTTTGGCCGATACGGGCATCAAGCAATCGCGCGGCGCGGGGCGTCCGGCGGCGCTCTATCGATTCGATGCCGATGCATTTGCGCCATTAAAAGATAAGCCGCTCGTCTTTATTTAGACTAGGTTTTACGTAGGGTTGGAGTTTCGTTTTTCAGCCATTCTATGAGTTTGATCAGGTGTTGAATTCACTATCCATTTATGCCACCGAGTTAAGCTATGCAGCATGACACTCTGTCTCAATCGCGAAAGCTGGCGGTGTTGATTGATGCCGACAATAGCAGCGCCGATTTGTTGGAAGCCTTGCTCACTGAAATCGCCAAATATGGGACTGCCCATGTCAAACGTATCTATGGCGATTGGACCAGCACACGGCTCACTAAGTGGAAGGATAAATTAAATCGCTTTGCGGTGCAGCCCATTCAGCAGTTTGGCTATACCACCGGAAAAAACGCGACTGATTCAGCCATGATTATTGATGCCATGGATCTGCTCTACGCGCAGAATTGTGATGGGTTTTGTTTGATTTCTAGCGATAGCGACTTTACCCGATTAGCCAGCCGCATTCGTGAATCGGGCCTAGTGGTGTACGGCTTTGGAGAACAAAAAACGCCCGAAGCGTTTGTTAGCGCCTGCGATAAGTTTGTCTATACCGAGATTTTGCGGGAGCCCGAAAAAGCGGTTGAAAAAGAAAACGGGACTATAAGCGCCTACGGCAAGAAGACAGTGGGGGCTAAAGCTGGAACTGCTGCTGATCCAAAGTTGGTCAATAATTCAAAGCTGATTAAGCTTTTAAGGGATTCCTATGAGGCGATCGCCGAAGAAGATGAATGGATTCACTTGGGCCTGTTGGGAACCCAAATTACCAAGATCTCCTCTTCGTTTGACCCGCGAAACTATGGCTATAAAAAGCTAAGTGAGCTGGTGCAAGCGTCGCAGGTGTTTGAAATTAAAAAAGAGGCAAAAAGCATTCTAATTAAGTATCGATAAGTGCCGATTTTGGGTGCCGATGTGTGCCTTGGTAGTTCTATTTTCTTTAGCTGAGTTATTGCGTACTGCGGGTACCTATGAAAATTGCGATCGCCCAACTTAATCCCACCATTGGCGACCTAGCAGGGAATGCCCAGCGCATTCTCGATGCAGCAGTCCAGGCTGCCGCGCAGGGGGCCCGACTGCTGCTGACCACAGAGCTGTCGCTCTGCGGCTATCCGCCCCGCGATCTGCTGATGCAGCCCGAATTTTTGACCACGCTGGCAAATACGTTGCACCAGTTGGCGCGAGACTTGCCGCCCCAGGTGGCGGTGCTGGTGGGCACGGTCGTTCCCAATCCCGATGCGGCGCGCAGTGGCGGCAAACCGCTGTTTAACAGCACCGGCCTGGTGCAGAACGGGACGGTGCGGTGCTACTTTCATAAGCGGCTGCTGCCGACCTATGACGTGTTTGACGAAGACCGCTACTTTGAACCGGGGCGCGACGCCAACTGGTTTCTGCTCAACGGCCTGATGGAACAGCCGGGGGATGAATCCGTGGATGCATCCTTGCCCCACGTCTCGTCGCTAAAAATCGGCGTCACTATTTGTGAGGATCTGTGGAATGACGAAGCCTTTTGGGGCAAGCGCAATTATCCCAACAATCCGCTCGAAGACTTGGCGGCACAGGGGGTAGACCTGATTGTGAATCTGTCGGCGTCGCCCTATAGCGTCGGCAAGCAGGCCATCCGAGAGGATATGTTGCGCCACAGCGCCGCTCGCTGCAGGGTGCCGATTCTCTACGCCAACCAAGTGGGCGGCAATGATGATTTGATTTTTGACGGCAGCAGCTTTGGGCTTAACCGGGAGGGCGAGCTGGTGTTTCGCTGTCGCGAGTTTGAGACCGATCTGGCGGTTGTGGAGTTTGACCCCGCCGGGGATGTGCAGCCCGGGGCGATCGCACCATCCATCGAAGACGACAATCAAGAGATTTGGATGGCGCTGGTGCTAGGGGTGCGCGACTATGTGCGCAAGTGTGGGTTTAAGACGGCGGTGCTGGGGCTGAGCGGTGGCATTGATTCGTCGCTGGTAGCGGCGATCGCCGCCGCCGCCATTGGCGCAGAGAACGTGCTAGGCATCCTCATGCCCTCTCCCTATAGCAGCGACCACTCCATTCAAGATGCGCTAGATCTGGCGAAGCAGTTGGGAATTCGCACCCACACCGTGCCGATTCAGCCCATGATGGCGGGGTTTGACGAAGCCCTGGCACCGCTGTTTGCGGGCACAGAGTTTGGGGTCGCAGAGGAAAACCTGCAATCTCGCATTCGGGGAACGCTGCTCATGGCTGTCTCTAACAAGTTTGGACAGTTGCTGATTACTACGGGCAATAAGTCGGAAATGGCAGTGGGCTATTGCACCCTTTACGGTGATATGAATGGTGGCCTGGGGGCGATCGCCGACGTGCCCAAAACCCGCGTGTATGACCTCTGTCGCTGGCTCAACGCGCACAGTCAAGCCAGTGACATCACAGGACTGCCTGCGGTTTCAGAACTCATTCCCCCCAACGTAATTGCCAAACCCCCCAGTGCCGAACTCAAGCCAGGGCAACTCGATCAGGATTCGCTGCCGTCCTACGACATTCTGGACGACATCCTGGCCCGGTTTGTTGAGCAGCATCAATCCCCATCTGACATTGTTGCGGGGGGACATGATCCCAATGTGGTGAACCTCGTGGTGCGCTTGGTGACGCGAGCTGAGTTCAAGCGCAAACAAGCCCCCCCTGGCCTCAAGATTACCGATCGCGCCTTTGGCACGGGCTGGCGCGTCCCCATTGCCAATCGCTGGTTGCCCACCTCTGCCGCAGCACCCGTCACGGCCCCGCCTGAGATGCCTGTTGTGTAGCCGCCCATTCAGGTAAAGCGCAAGCCGTTTTGAGGAGACGCTCTGTCGGACTGAAATAGCGCTACTGAACTCACAGTCAGGGCAGATATTTTTGCACCACGCTCCAGCCGGTGGCAGACACCAGGGCAAACCCCAGCAGCAACGCCAGGTTTAGGGTGATATGGAGCGATCGCGCCCAAGGCTTCTGCGCCAAAATTCGGCTAGCACTCCAGGCCGACGCTAGCGTGAGGCTGACCACAATAAGCCCGGCAGGCAGGTGCACCGAATGCCCCAAGTCCCCGTAGTAGCCGAGGGTTCCCACGACGCCGACGGCCAACAGCAGCAACACCAGCGCCACCAACAGTGAGCCCATGACAACATGCGCCAGCCCTAACCAGGCCGGACGAGAGAGCGATCGCACCCGCGCCACCCGCACCCACAAACCCGAGAGCGCCAACAGCGCATACAGCGTGACGGAAAGCCCCATCGACCACGCTGCAATACGCCACAACCAGAGAAACGAGGGTAAATCCAACTTAAACCCGACTTGAGGGAAATCCCTCACAAACTGCCTGATCTATTATTTAACCTGAGTTCGGGATAAGCTCAAACCCTCAATGTGCCCTGCGCGGTGCGCAGGGCACATTGAGGGTTTTGGGGCACCGCGCGTCGCGCGGTGCCCCAAAACCCTCTTAACCCGAACTGACGTTAGGTTTGATGGATTGGATCGTTGGAGCTGCAGTCCCCAGCCGTCATGGGAGTTTTAACTTTCTTTAAGATCATGCGATTCCATGACGCGACAAGGCATTCTGTTCCATAACTTCTTAGACAGTGCAGATGGGTAGGGGCTGCTGCAACGCGCAGCAAAAGACGCACTCATAGCTCATTAAATGTATCGATGCTAAGAAGACAGGTTGTTTATGAGCACTGAGTTGCGAAGGCAGTTATGGAGCTTACTGGAAATTCTTACCCAATCCGCGCATTTATTCGCTATCAAGCAAAGATGCACATCCTGAAAAATTGCACCGATGAGATCGGGTGCCCTGCTCTTGACGAGGCCCTGTTTCAGGAGTTAGTCAAGACGCTCTTTCAATCGTCGCGGGGAGACGCCGTCTACCGAGCTTACGCTAAGCGAGAAGACGCAGAAGCCGTCGAACGCGAGATAGCGCTAGAAGTAGCAAGCGCCTATTGGCAAATTCAGAATCAGCGTCAGCAGCCCCTAGTTCAACGGCTCAATAAACTCTTGCAATAGCCGAGATCACGAGCCAGTGCAACCGTTGCCCCGTCCCCCACTAAGAGATTTAGGGTGTAGACGCGGAGCGGCTTCTCTATGAGTGGGCTACAAACATGGGATGCATTCCACATCCTCTGCCGTCCCTTGTGTAATGCATACAGCACAAAAAAGGGTTTGGGCCCAGCGCGACGCGCTGGGCCCAAACCCTTTTTAATCCGAACTCGTGATGAATGGTGTGAAAGGTGGGTTGATAGCAGGTTCCACCGCACCCCAACTCACGTGATTTAGAGCAGGATTGAGAGCAGTATGATGGACGTAGACTACACGCTCATCACACTGCTCTGGTTTGTAACTGGCGTCCATTCCCCAGCGTTACGAAACACCGTCTGCGCGGCTGGACTCTCTGGACTCTTGGGAAACCGTTTCATTGGGAGCAGCAGGCATGGCCGGTGGCCGAGTGACAGATCTCGCAGGCAGGCGCACCGTAAAGATGCTGCCTTTGCCCAACTCCGACTTAACGGAAATGTTGCCCCGGTGGGTCTCGATAATGCGGCGAGACAGGTATAACCCTAAGCCGCTACCTGCACGTTTGTGGTTGCCTTGGCGAAATCGCTCAAACAGCATCTGCAAATCTTCGGAAGGAATACCGCCGCCTGTGTCGATGACATCTAGCCGAACGCGGTTGGGGGTGTTCGGAGGATCTGCCCCTCTGAGGCGAATACTAATGCTGCCCTCGTCGGTGAACTTAATGGAGTTCCCCACTAGGTTGATTAATACCCGACGCAGCTCTAGCGAATCGCCCAACACGCTTGTGAGGCAAGCGCCATCTTCAGGAAGATCGACGATAAGCTGCAATCCCTTTTCTTGGATTAGAGGCGTAAGTTCTTGAGCGACTTCTTGCACAATGCTGCGCATATCGCACAGAGAGAAGCTCATGGATTTGCGTCCCGATTCGTGGCGATACACTTCTAACAGGGTATTCACCATTTGCAGCAGGTTTTTGTTGCTGCGCACCATCACGGCGATCGCATCTTGCATTTCGGGCGAAAGCTCGCCAAACGCATCCTCTTGGAATAGTTTGTACATGCGATCGGCAGCCACAAGGGGCGTCCGCAAGTCGTGGGTGAGGCGCGATACAAAGTCTTCGCGCTGACGAATCAACTGTTCGCGCTGCTGTTTGGCAAGCTTGGCTTCTTGCTCGGCGCGATACACGCGCATCGAATTTTGCAATACCCGCGCGAGTGACTGCGGCGAAATGCGGGATTTTGAGAGGTAGTCTGATGCACCCGCTTTCATCATGTCTACCGCAACTTGCTCATCCCCTTGTCCGGTTAGCACAATCAGCGGAATGCGGATATTTTGGCCCCGAAGATCTTGCACCAGCGCTAGACCGTCTTTATCGGGAAGACGATAGTCAATAAAAATGCAATCAAATTGTTGAGTTTCTAACGCTGCGATCGCCGATGCAAAGTCCCACGCTTCAGTTAGGTTAACGGTTAACTGTGCTGTTTTGAGGGCGCGGCGCACAGCCATCCGATCTACCTCATCGTCATCCACAACCAAAATTTTAAATTGCTCTTCCATGCGCAATGTAACCTCAGGAAAAATCTTCCTATGTAGGGGGTATTTTGCTGGTAGCGCGGTTAGCCATTAATTAAATAGAACTCTATAGACGACAGAAGAGATTGGATGCGTAAGCTTACGCATCCGGTTCTATTGTCTCTGGTTCTACTAATAATTCAAGCTGTCTGCGCTCAAAGCCAACGTAGGACAAATCTGTGGCGCTAAATTGGCTCGGTATTTCTGAGGCAGAGATAACGCATACGCTATGCCCAGCGCCCGTCATGGGCCTCAAAGAAATTACTGCTCTATAGCGAATAAAGAATTGTATCGTGCAGCACGATTAACGTGCGTTCAATACTCTTAGTGGAGGGTTTGAAGTGGGTTGCGCCACAACAAGGGAGGGGCGCAATAGGACTACATTCAATAGTGTCAGGGGTGCCAATCTAAAACTCGGTTCGTGCTCAGTAATTTAGACGTAAAGGTTTGTCTTGCTTTTCTGCTAAATAATTAAATGGTTTAACCATCCAGCAACCTTGCTCAGACTCAAGATCCATCGAGATCAGGCTCAGTATTATATAGACTTTGAACACTGGGTTAAGGGCTATACCCTAATCCCATTGTCGGCTTTTAAGGATTTGCAAATTCGACTACTGCATCTATATTTAGAGGCCATGCGATGCGCGCATGAAAAACACAGAGTTGTGGTCGTAATTTGCAAACTGTCGTTATGCACAATCGGCATAAACGATGAACGTAACCAGCTCAGTTTAACGAAGGAGTTAATGAACAGTGTGGAACTGATGTGGGCGATCGCCCTTTTATAGTTCTCAACAACTGCTTCTTAACGCACCACAGATGCTTAGGCGTAACGTGAGACAACTCTCTCGCCAATTGCTACTCATTCACTCTAGCGACTGCGATTAATTTGTTGCAGAAGATATTACAGATTTTCTCATAAACCCAGTGTTTCTACCGAGATCTCTGAAACGTATATCCATCAACAGGTTCAGCCAGTGAGAGGTGAGCTTGATGCGACCATATGGACTGTCACACTCCTTAAGACTATCTATAGTCGCCCACATTACCCACTATTCGAGATACATCTAGTTGCTGGGCAAGTTTCTTGACCCCCTGGTTGACTCCATCGCTCCGCGAGGGTTTCACAACCCCCATACGCGTCAGTGCGGCAAATGCTCAAAACCGTGCTGTTCGCGTTGCGAACAGCACGGTTTTATACGGCTTCAGCCCCATGCTGCAGTGTCTCAGGACGCCATACGACGTGTATCAGTCCTGGTAATGTCCGCATGTCGCCATCTCAACTGGCAGTGCCTACGAGTCGCGGCGAGGCAGAGTCGGCAGCCGCAATGGGAGCCGTGAGGGCCTCTTCGAGGGGCGATCGCCCCAACCGCTGTTCTAAAATCGCCATCACCTCGCGGCCAAAGTCATTGGGATTGCGCTGCCACGCCTCTAAACACACGTCTCCAAAGAAAGACCCCAACGGCTCAGGATTCCACAACAGCTTTTGCACCGTCCACGGCTTGACATTCATGGGATCGTAGCCCGGTTTGAGAATCTCGTGTTTGAGGGCATAGTCTTCGAGATGGGTGTGGGGCTGCAACCCAATGAAGAAGATCGCAGGTTCTACCTTATCTGCGCCAAAAATTGCCTCCAGTTCTCGATGGTAGGCAATCGTTTGGCGGATCGTTTCGGTGGTTTCGTCAATCACATTAAAGGAGTAGTTGACCGACACCAGGTCATTGAACCCTGCCGCCTTCAGCGCCCGACAGTTTTCGAGCACGGTGCGCAGATTATAGCCCATCCGCATTTTTCGCACTAGCTCTTGAGACCCGCTGGTGATACCTATCTCAAAGTAATTCATCCCCGTTTGCACCATTAGATCTGCCACTCGGGGAGACAAGTTATCAGCGCGGATATAGGCCGCCCAGTGAATATCCGTCATGCCAGACTCCACAATTTTCTGTAGCAGTTCCTCTGCGTCGGCAATGAAGCGCCGTGCCGGGATAAACTGCGCGTCTGTAAACCAGAAATTGCGGATGCCGCGATCATAGAGTTGGCGCATTTCCGCCACGACTTCTTCTGCCGGGTTAATGCGCACCTGCTTGCCTTCTACCACGGTATAGACGCAATAGCAGCAGTTGTGGGGGCAGCCTCGCTTAGTTTGTACGCCCACATAAAAATCCTGATCTTGGAGGTAGTAGCTAAATTCGGGCCAAATCTGGGCGATGTAGTCGTAGTTGCACGCGGTCTTTTCTAGCGGGGACGGCTGCTCGTGAATAAGGCGATCGCGCGGAGCCTCTTCCCCCACTACATAACACCGTTCCGTTGAAATATCCTGCCCCTGCAGCAGCTTTTGCAGCAGCAGTTCACCTTCGCCCACTGAAATAATGGCGCCCTTCGGCAAGGATGAGCCCAATTGCTCATAGAACACGCTCACCGCGCCGCCACCCACCACCAGCGTTACATCAGCGCAAAACCGCTGCGCTCGCCGAGTGCCGCGCTTGATCAATCCCAGGTTGCGCCACAGCTCGCCATAATAGCCCGACGCAATGCGCGTTAGCCCAAAGGCTCCCTTGAGCTTAATTAGGGGATTGCGGGAGTAAAAAAATTCAAAGGTGTATTGCAGTGGGTTGCCGCCGCGCCCACCCACAGGCGCATAGATTTGAATATCGCGCCAAGAAAAGACCAAATGTGTCGGCTGGAACTCATCAATGCAGCGATCTAATGCAGGGGCAAAATCGAGGGGTGGAACGGTACCCAAATCGAAGATTCGCTGCTCTACCTCGGGCAGCACCTTATGCACATGGTCTGCTAGGTAAACGACCCCAATGGGGAAGATGGGGTTGCAGGGGAGTCGAACGTAGAGAATACGAGCCATCAGGTTGCCGTAATATCTGGTAGGATTTTCAGATTCGATTCATATAACTTCACCATAACACTGTGATTCTTAGACCCGCAGATCAAAGCCGCAGATCCGATCATGGCGTGTTGCAGAGGGGCGATCGCCTGTAGGGTTGATTCAATACAAAATATTTGAAATAACGAGTAGTGGAATAACGAGTGGGGCAGTTCCTGCAGACATGAGAGCCAGCAATCCATCGGCTGATCGTCTCAAACCTAGACGCTGACTACCCTGCGCTTAGAGGTCGCCACAGCCACGCGACCTCCGGTTCCGCTGGGATCATGCCGGGGTTGTAGTTGAGTTTACAGCGATGGGGATCAGACGGTGTTAGCGTTGTAGGCAAGTTCACATATCAGCGTTAAGGCTCCTCACCGCCATGGCCCAAATTATTGATCCCGTCCCGCAAGATAACCCCGACAATATTCTTTGCTGCTACGTCAATGCCACGAGCAAGATTCAGGTAGCCCGCATTACGAATGTTCCCAATTGGTATTTTGAGCGCGTCGTGTTTCCCGGACAGCGGCTGATGTTTGAGGCGGTGTCTCATGCCATGCTCGAAATTCACTGTGGCATGATGGCGAGTTCCATCCTGTCAGATACCATCCCCTGTGAGCAGATTCGCATCGAAGCTGAGCTGAACGCCACCTATGACGCTTCGTTGGAGGGACTTTCGGGCAATGCGTCGTTTCGAGAATCCCTAACGGTGGTGTCGGCGTCAGTTGTTCCAGAATAGGCTGCTTGCTGAGAGGGCAAGCCAGTTGGGCCATGCCATTGCGGCTGGGCAATGGCGCCGCTGGGATTGGTGACCAAGCCGTGGCTAGGGAGCTAGGGTTGGTCGGCCAAGACGGGTTAAGGGAGTTAGATTTTTTAGTACAGTTATAAATTAAACATTTGAATCACCCGGTTATGACGCAGGGCAGCAGAGATGTTGCCCTGTTTTGTGTGAATTCCATCGGGTGGGGCTCAACGCCGGGAGCGCCCCTTCTGCCCTGAATGCCTTGATTAAACGGATACAAAGCTCATAATTTTTAAGCCTTCTCTCTGCTCAAGCTACTGTGTATACATAAGTCCTAAAACGCTTGTGACCAGAGTTTTCCTCTTATCCCCCAACCCCTTCTCCCGTTCTGGGAGAAGGGGAGAAGGAAAGCCTTGTCTGGCCTCCCCCGCGCCCATTTTTGGGAGAGGGGGACTGAGGGGGTGAGGGCCAAGATTGTGTATAAGCAGTAGCTCTGCTCAAGGGTGCTGTATCTTGCAGTCCTTTACAAAACAGCGTGCAAAGTATTGCGCTGGAGCCTGAACGATAAATAACGTCAGTTCGGGTTAAGGGGGTTTTGGGGCACCGCGCGACGCGCGGTGCCCCAAAACCCTCAATGTGCCCTGCGCGGTGCGCAGGGCACATTGAGGGTTTGAGCGTATCCCGAACTCAGGTTAGGAATGGGGTTATGAAATCGTGATTAGGGGACGGTTTCACAACCCCATTCGGTCTAGCTAACTCGACAGCCGTTCCCCAACTGATTGAGGCTGCTTGAGTCTCATGAGATGGGGTGGCTGTCTGGGTCAGCGGATGAGTTAGTGGAGAGGGCGATCGCCCTCTCCACTAACTCATGCTAGGAAGGGTAGACCTGCAGCAGCACCTTAGCGATATAGCCGTAGCCAATCACATCATGGCTGCACTTGTTTTGCACAGGGCCAACTTCGGCAGTGGCGCTGACAATATACAGACCAGGAGTCATACCCACCTTTTCAGGAACGCCAGCCAATTGAAGAGTATACTCATACTCATCCTGCTCGGTGACGATAGAGGCAGCTAGATCCAACTCAGATGCCGCGCGACCTTGACCTTCAAAGTGGAAGTTGATGGTCACTTTAGTGCCCAGGCACATCAGCAGCGAAGTCAGGGGAGATTTGTTGAACTTGAGCTTAGCGCTAGCAACAAACCGCTCGCTCGACGCAATGATGTAGGGCGAATCAGCCGGGGCAACAAAATCAGGAAGCGTGGGAACTTCTACCTGCCCGAGCACTTTTAGCTCAGATAGGTCGAAGAACGTGGGGCCTAAGATGTTGCGAGAGCGCAATTCGCTATCCGTCCATTGCTTGGCGGGCTGCGCACCCCCCACAGGGGCAGGAGCGTGGTCAGCAGCAGCAGCCAGTTCAATCGTTTCGGTCTTCATGTTGACAAGTCCTCACAGACGTTAGTGGTTACTAGCTGTGAGCGTTGTAGCGGGAGAACGCTTTGGGGGCTGTTCACATCCACCCGCTCATCAGCCATGTATCTAATCTGCCTGAAGATTTTGTATCAGCCATTACCCAATGCGGGTACTTTTTCTCTCGTCAGGGGCGTGGCTCTCTCAGAAAAGACCGCCCCCAATAGCTCAACACCTCACCCTGAGCCGGGGTCAGCACGATGCCCGACGGCGGAATGGCAATCAACCGACTCCACACCGACTGCTCAGCATAGTGCAGCACATGCAGGCGGTGGATGGTGGCGCGAACGCCATCGGGAGAGCCAAGGATGAGATGGCGCAGGGGTTCTCGCCCTGGCTGAGTGTGGGGAGGTTGAATCAGCAGCGGACTCTGTTCGCCCGGCTCATCGAGAACCAGGCGATGCAATTGTGGGATGTACATTGGGATTCCTCCGGCGAAGAGATGGGTTAGGAATCCCAAAAATTTGGCCGCCCCAGACATTGTGCAGTTCGGGACGGCCTAGAATTGACTCTAGCCTCCAGACTGGTCTGTTCAGTCTTGGGGGTCAGCCGCTGGTGAGTGGTGACACACTCGCCAGTGGCGCTTGACCAAATTTTTGGGAAAAGACAAGCTGCACGCAGACAGCCATGAAGAAAAAATTAGCGCATTTGGGGATCACGCGCCAGTCTCATTCGTTACGAAGTGCTAAACCAGCCCCGCCTCTGATAATGCCCGTTGCACCTCCTCGATTAGGCCTAACCGACTGGCCCATGCCATCAGGTAGCCCTGATCGAGACGATCGGCTTGAACTTTGAGAATCCCCAAGACATCTCGCCATTGCTTGTCTGACTGTGACTGCGCGCCCCAGCGAATTTTGTTAAGCACCAGATCTTCCGGGGAGATAAAGCAAAGCGCCTCACCCTCAGGAAGCTGAATGTGTCGGATGCGCTCAAAGGCGATCGCCGCAAACGCATCGCTACCGGCAATCATCAGATCTGCCCGCGAAATACTTTCGATATGGGTGATGCCCAGGGTTGTAGTCTGTCCGTTTAGCACCGCGTCAACCCCCGGAACGTAAAAGCCACGGGCTTCGAGCGCGGCGACGAGTGGCTGGATGTGATGAGGGGCGATCGCCACAACCACATCCAGACCCCGCGTGGTGCGGGGTTCCCCATAGGCAATGGCTGCTACCCCGCCAGTCACATAGTAGGGAATGGAGACTGTGGAAAAAATTCGGTGGAGTTGAACCGCCAAGGTGGTTGAATCTTGAATCCAGCTCATGTCTGTTCCACCCGGCACAAAATCAAAGGGACAGTCATCTTGCAGCCAAGCCGTTGCCACCTTGACCGCAAACTGGGTAGGAGTGAGGTCTGAGAATTGCTGATGCAAGCTGCACAACGACAACCGACGCGCATCAAGCATCATGCTTCGACCCATGAGCAGCCGCTGCAGGGCTGAGCGTTGACGCAACAGCCCAAAGAAAAACACATCGGTTTCCACGCTGGTGTCGTCTGCCTGGGTTCGGTATGAATTGTGGAGCACCATGGCAAACCCTTGACCATCCTGACATCAGCCTACACATCCCGATATTAGGCGATTTCCACCCAAAAATAGTCTCAGTTCTATCGTAGGGACGAATGGCATTCGCCCTGCCAAACGGAGCAACTCGACTTTGCTCTGCTCGTATACTAGAAGCAGTATTTTCGTCACCGCTGGCTTGATTGCAGGATGGGAAAGAACTGGGCAATTTGTATTGGGATCAACGATTACTACAATCTCAAGCCCCTTCATTATGCGGTGCAAGATGCCGCCTCAATTCGGGATTTCTTTCAAACAGACATAGGGTTTGAGGAGGTCTTTTACTTTGCCGACGACGCTCCCCCTATTAACACTCCTCGCGGTTCTATGCGATCGCTCCCGACTTACGCAAATCTCAAACGCTTTTTTCGTGAGCGATTCAAGCAACCATTTTTGTCTAGTGGTGACAATTTGTGGTTCTTCTTTGCAGGACATGGAGAGCCGCACGAAGGGCATGACTATCTCATGCCCATAGATGTAGACCCTGGCAACATTCATGAAACCGCTCTGCGCGTGGGAGACATTACCGCCTGGTTGCGCAACTGCGGAGCCGATAATGTAGTGCTGCTTATTGATGCCTGTCGCCAACAGGGGCGTCGGAGCGGGTTGGGACTTGGCACCGAAGAGCAACAAGGCGTGATCACGATGTATTCGTGTAGCCCCCGCGAGTCATCTTACGAAATTGACGAATTGCAGCATGGGGCGTTTACCTATGCCCTTTTAGAGGGCCTTCGCCTCCAAGGATCGTCAAATTGTGCCACCGTTGAACGGCTGCATCACCACCTGCGCCATCGAGTTCCTTCCTTAAATCATCAATACCGCAAGCCAGTGCAAACGCCGTATGCAGCCGTTGAGCCACTGTCTAAAAATCACTTCATTTTGCTACCCGAGAAGGCGACGCTTCAAGATGTGACAGCGCTTAAGGTTGACGCTCAAGCAGCAGAACTAGAGCATCATCTAGACCTTGCTGAACAACTGTGGATCAGAGTGCTGTCTGCATCGCGCGCAGATATGCAAGCCATTAAAGCCTTGCAACGAATTGCCCTTAATCGGGCGAATCAATCGGTTGCAGGTCAATCTGTATCAGTGCCCACTGCCGGCAGTCGCCGCGTTGCAGACTCAGTCTCAGAACCCAAGCCAGAGACCCAACTGCTCCGCATCCAAACGCCGCCGATACCAAGCTTTGAGTTTGAAGTGGTGACTGTCAATGCCCACGGTCACATTGATACCCGTGTAAAGAAGAGAACAGACTATCGCCGCGAAGAGTTGGGCAGTGGCGTCACGCTGGACTTGGTGATGGTTCCGGGGGGCAGCTTTATGATGGGTTCTCCCGATAGTGAAGTGGGTGACTCTGATGAGAAACCGCAGCATGAGGTGAAGGTTCCGTCTTTTTTAATGGGAAAGTATGCGGTAACACAGGCGCAGTGGAAGGCGGTGGCAGCGCTGCCCCAAGTTGCGCGCGACCTAGAGGCTGACCCCTCTCACTTCAAAGGCCCCAACCGCCCGGTAGAGCAGGTGAGCTGGGGTGATGCAGTGGAGTTTTGTGAACGGCTGTCTCAAAGAACAGGCAAGCTCTATCGACTGCCCAGCGAAGCAGAGTGGGAATATGCGTGCCGTGCAGGCACCACAACCCCCTTTCATTTTGGGGAAACCATCACCACAGATCTGGGAAACTATAACGGCAATGACACCTATGGCAATGGACCAAAAGGAACATACCGCGAGCAAACTACAGACGTGGGCACATTTTCTGCCAATGCCTTTGGTTTATACGACATGCATGGCAATGTATGGGAGTGGTGCTTAGACCACTGGTATGACAACTATAGCGGTGCCCCGACCGATGGCAGCGCGTGGCTTTCTTCAAATGAAGACTCCAGACGGCTGCTGCGGGGCGGCTCCTGGTACAACTACCCTTGGTCCTGTCGCTCGGCCTATCGCTTCAGGAACGCGCGCGATAGCAGGCTCGACAACCTTGGGTTTCGGGTTGTCTGCGGCTCCTCGTGACTCTTGCTTGCCCTCTGCTCTTTTGCCCTCTTGCTCTTTACACTTCTTTACATTCTTCGGGTTCGCGCGTAGCGCGATCAAAATTTAAATTTTAGAGTGGGTGACTTTACCAGGTTGTATGTATGGCTGACGATTTACCAATTATTCAAAAAACTACGATCTGATCACCGGATGCACTAGCCTGGTTGGCACGCCTTGCTAAACGGGTGCTTCATTCTTGTAGCGTTTAACCATTCATATTTAGGCAACACTTGCACATGTCAGAAGATCACCAGCTCTGGATCGTAGCCGACACCGAAGAGGTGGAAGAAATCGTGGAGATTGAAGGCCGCCGGTCGAGCACCGACCGGGGGGGTGGCTTTGGGTTGCCAGATACCGTAGAAACAGTGAGGACAGTGGCTCGGCGCAAGCGGGTTTCGCTAGATGCGCAGGCGCTCAAGACCCAAATGGAAAGTATGCTGGCGATCGTAAATGACCTGTTTGGTCAGGCCGATGCAGCGGCAGCCGGGTTGCGGCTAGACGAGGTGGAACTGTCGGTGGAGATCAACACCGAGGGGCATCTCAGCATTGTGGGCAATGGTGGCAAATTGGGCAACAGCGGCGGCATCAAGCTAAAGTTCACCCGCCCTCATTAAAGGTGCCTGTTTGAGTTCGGGTGGTTTGTCCGTGGGGTTGTGGGTGAGTGTGGGCATCTCGACCCCATGCAATGCAGAGGGCGATCAATTCTCGGGCAGGCGGCGAGCGGGGACGGAGTTGGGGGTGAGGCGAGCGAGCTGGTCAGACACGGCAGGGTTATAGAGCCGCAGATAGTTCCAGTAGTTTTCAAACACCGCTTCCACATAGCCCTTGGTTTCGGGATAGGGAATTTGCTCCACAAACTGATCGGGATCGCTGAGGCTAAAGCGGTCTAGCCATCCGGCGACGGCACCCGGCCCGGCATTGTAGCTGGCGATCGCCAGCAGAGAGTGGTTGTCGTAGGTTTCGTGGGTATAGTCCAGATACCAGGTGCCAAAGCTCACGTTATCGTCGGGATCGTCGAGGTTGAAGTCAGGCTTGCCGATTTGGTCAGCGATGAAGTTGCCGGTTTCTGGCATCACCTGCATGAGCCCCGTTGCGCCCACCACCGATTTAATTTGAGGCTCAAACCGCGACTCTTGCCGAATCAGCGCTGTGACCAGCATGGGGTTGAGCTGGCGCTGCTGCGACCATTGTTCGATCAGCTCGATATAGGGAAAGGGGTAGAGGGCTTCCCAATAGGCAGATTGGCGTCTTAGCTCTTGGTGCTCCGCTTGCTCATCGGCGGTTTCGCGGTTGGCAAGGCTAGAAATCATAAAGAGGCCGTTGAGGTTGTCGCCAACCGCCAGCCGCATCAACCCATCTGTAAACTGCTCGGCTACGCTGGGCTGACGCAGGCTGGTAAATTCCACTTGCCAATAGTTATAGGCATCGCGGTTTTGGCCCAGTTGGTAGAGTTCTTGGAGTGCATCTGACCCGGCGGAGGGAATGGGGCGATCGCCCAATGGCCGCACCTCAGGCTGCTTGTTGCGCACGGTGGTAAAGTCACCCACGTCCCACCCCAGCATCACCGCTGAGCGCCAGGCATAGTAGGACTCGGGATAGCGGCTCAGCACATATTCATAGGCGGTTCTGGCATCAGCGTCGCGCCCGATCTGCTGCGACCATTTGCCAATGGAATAGGCAGCTTTGGCGGCGGGGTCGCTGTCGGGATTTTCGGTTGCCACCTGCCGCGCCCACTCCCATGCGGTTTCGAGTTCGCCCGCTTCTAGATAGCGCTCTGCCAGACTCCAGCGCAGCTCGGCAGCCGCGTTCGAGCTGCTGTGCTCCTTCAGCAAGATCTGCCGCGCCTGAGACGCGCTTTCGGGGCTGTTGGCGGCATCCAACTGTTGCGACTTACGCAGCAGCGCATCGCCCGCGCGGTCGGGATGGTTGGCGATCGCCGCATCTAAAAAGGGCAGAGCCGCTTCGGGCGATCGCGCCAGATCGGCCAATCGCAAGAGCGCCGTGGCTGCCTCGGGCGTATCGGGAAACTGATCGACCACCTGCTGATAGAACAGCAGCGCATCGGCACGGCGGTTGCCCAAATGCGCCCCCCGTCCGGCTCGGTATCGGTTGACGGCGGTGATCGGGGCGCGAGCGTAGGCGCGGCCTGCGGCATCGTAGGAGACGTTTTCCCAATAGGCAAAGCCGATTGCTTCCCAATCTTCTGGGGTGAGCTGGTCAGCATAGTCAAAGGTGAGGCGGCTCAGCACATCGCGGATGATTGGCAGATCAATGCCGTGGGTGGCCAGCAGCACCAATAGCTGGGGCTGGTTGGGGTCTTCATCCAATAACATTTGGGCAATCTGCCAGGTGCGGGGATGGGCGGGAAATTTGGCAATCGCCTGTTGCCAATAGGCGCGATCGCCTTGCCCCAGCACATACAGCGCTTCCGCCGCCGCCGGATCGTCGGGATGCTGCTCAAGGAGCGATCGCCAGCTTGCTGCCGCGTCTAAGTCTTGCCCCGTTGCCGCTAATGCTTGCGATCGCCGCATCAGCACCGCTGCTGCCAGCAGGGGATAGTCATCTTCTAAGCCCTCTAGCAGCGGCAGAGCTGCGCCCGCGCGTCCCTGCTGAATCAAATCTGACGCGAGCAAAAACCGCACCCGCGCCTGCTCCTGCGACTGTGCCCCCTGCGTGAGCAACTGCAACTGCGCTTCTCGCTCCGCAGGCGACGTCATCGCCAGCCCCAGCACCGTTGACGTATTTTCTGGCTGCACCTGCAGCTCACTCTCTGAGGAGGGCATCAACCAGGGCAGCGGCAGCATCCCTAACGACGACAGTGTCGAGGCGGCTGCCCCCAGCGTCAGGGCGGTGACCCCAGCCCCCATCGCGATATACAGCTCTTTTTTACGGCGACCTAGCATGTGCATCCCCATTGGATAACCGCAGATTGAGCCGACTCAACCTTCATCTATGATGCAAGATCAATTCAATTTCGCCCGGTTTTTTTAGACAGCATTTATAAATTTAGGTTCAGGTAGGTTCAGGACGTTCAGCTCAGCCCAACCCGTCCCACCCTGACCTAGCGTGATGAAGATGAAGCGGCCTCGACTCGGACTAGCTGTGCTAGCGGCTCTTACGCAATACTGTAAAGATAACGACACATATTCACAAAAGGATGATGCGATGGAGCTTCGAGGACTGGAAACCCCCCGCCACGAGTGGACGGGTGACTGCTTAGCCGTGGGGTTGTTTGAGTATGCGGTAGAGGTGACCGGCGACCTTGCCACGCTCGATACTCAACTGGCAGGCACCATTCAGGAATTAATCAGCGAGTTTGAATTTCAAGGCAAGGTCGGCAGTTCTGCTGTGGCGCGGGTAGGCGGCAGCAACCCCATCCGCAAGGTGGCGCTGATTGGCCTGGGCAAGGCCGATGCGCTGACGCTAGAGGGGCTGCGCCGTGGATCTGCCGCTGCTGTCCGCATTGCCAAGCGCGAAAAGTGTAAGACCTTGGGGCTCAGCCTGCCCCTGTGGCAAACCGATGTTGCTCAGTCGGCCCAGGCGATCGCCGAAGGCGTTGAGCTAACCATTCACCACGACAGCCGCTTCAAATCGGGAGATGACGATAAGAAAGAGGCGGTGCTGACTCAGGTTGACCTGCTGGGATTCGCGGATGAAGCAGAGGCGCTGACCCGCGCTCGTCAGATTGCGCTGGGTGTCGTTCTGGCACGGGAGCTGGTGTCTGCCCCTGCCAATGTGGTTGACCCAGTGACGCTGGCGGAAGCAGCAGAGGCGATCGCCCGCGAAGGGGGGCTAGAGATCAGCATCCTCGAGCGAGAGGACTGCGAGAAGTTAGGGATGGGGTCGTTTTTGGGTGTGGCTCAAGCTTCTGACCTGCCGCCCAAATTCATCCACATGACCTATCGGCCCCAAGGCACCCCCCGCAAAAAGCTGGCCATTGTGGGCAAGGGCCTGACCTTTGACAGCGGCGGCTTGAACCTGAAGGTTGGCGCTAGCAGCATCGAAATGATGAAAACCGACATGGGTGGGGCCGCCGCCACCTTTGGGGCTGCCAAAGCGATCAGCCTGCTCAAGCCGGATGTCGAAGTGCACTTCATCAGCGCGGTGACAGAAAACATGATCAGCGGCCATGCCATGCGTCCTGGCGATATTCTGACGGCGTCCAACGGCAAAACCATCGAAATCAACAACACCGATGCCGAAGGTCGCCTCACCTTGGCGGATGCGTTGGTCTATGCCGAGAAGCTCGAGGTCGATGCCATTGTGGATCTTGCCACCCTGACGGGCGCTTGTGTGGTTGCCCTGGGAGATGAGATTGCCGGTCTGTGGAGCACTGACGACGCTCTGGCGCAGCAGTTTCTCGATGCGGCGACGCGCTCGGGTGAGCAGTTCTGGCGGATGCCGCTAGAGGAGAAATACTTTGATGGGCTAAAGTCCGTAGTGGCGGATATGAAAAACACGGGGCCTCGCGCGGGCGGCGCGATCACAGCCACGCTCTTTTTAAAGCAGTTCGTCAAAGCCACACCGTGGATTCACTTAGATGTGGCTGGCCCTGTGTGGAGCGATAAAGACAGCGGGTATAACAACGCAGGCGGCACCGGATTCGCAGTGCGATCGCTCGTGAACTGGGTCGTGAGTTAGGGCGTGAGGGTTTGGGGGATGAACCAGCGGGGCATCACTGGGTGAAGTACCCAGTAGGCATAAATAGGCATAGGGGAATTTGAGGTTGATGGCAACCTTATCCCGGCCTATTGCCATCCCTCAACTCTAGGCCCACCCTTGATTTTGGGCGATCGCCTCGAAATGTAACAGATTGCAACATATAATTTAAGGTAAATGAGATCCCTCGCATCGTCGGGGTCTTGGCAGACAGAGTTTGTAATCAGAGGCAGAAGCATTCATGCGAGTTGCGATCGCGGGTGGTGGTTTGGCAGGGCTAGCCTGCGCCAAATATCTGGCCGATGCAGGGCACACGCCCATCGTGCTAGAAAGTCGAGACGTGCTGGGTGGCCTAGTCGCTGCCTGGAAAGATGAGGATGGCGACTGGTATGAAACCGGGCTGCATGTGTTTTTTGGGGCCTATCCCAACATGCTACAGCTGATGGATGAATTGGGAATTGGCGATCGCCTGCAGTGGAAAGAGCACACGCTGATCTTTAACCAGCCTGAGAAGCCCGGCGTGCTCTCTCGGTTTGACGTGCCCGATATTCCGGCCCCGTTCAACGTCATCATGTCGATCATCCGCAACAATGACATGCTGACCTGGGAGCAAAAGCTGCGCTTTGCGGTTGGGCTTCTGCCTGCCATTGTGCGCGGTCAGAACTACGTAGAGGCGATGGATCGCTACTCGTTGCTGGAGTGGTTGCAGCGTCAGGGCGTAGATGAGCGAGTCAACAGCGACATCTTTGTTGCGGCCTCAAAGGCGCTCACCTTTATTAACCCAGACGATGTGTCGGCTACAGTGCCGCTCACAGCCCTTAACCGCTTCCTGCAAGAGCGCTACGGCTCGAAGGTTGCGTTTTTGGATGGGGCACCTCCGGAGCGTCTGTGCCAGCCGATGGTGGATCATGTAGCCGAGCGGGGCGGCGAGGTGTTGCTCAAAAAACCGCTCAAGCAAATTCTGCTCAACGATGACGGCACAGTCAAAGGCTTTCTGATTCGGGGTCTAGATGGGATGCCCGATGAGGTCATCACCGCCGATGCCTATGTGTCTGCGATGCCGGTCGATGTGATGAAGGTGCTCATGCCGCAGCCGTGGCAAGAGCTAGAGTTTTTCAAAAAAATGCAGCCCTTAGAAGGGGTTCCCGTGATCAACTTGCATCTGTGGTTTGACCGCAAGTTAACCGATGTGGATCAGTTGCTATTTTCGCGATCGCCCCTGCTCAGCGTCTACGCCGACATGAGCAACACCTGCAAAGAGTATGCCAATCCCAACTGCTCTATGCTCGAACTAGTGCTGGCACCTGCCAAAGACTGGATCGATAAATCAGACGAAGAAATTCTGGCGGCGACCCTTGCAGAGTTGCAGAAGCTGATGCCCCATCACTTTGGGGATGAGAATCCAGCTAAGCTGCTTAAATCTAAAGTGGTAAAGACGCCGCGCTCTGTTTACACCGCTGCTCCTGGCAGTCAAGCCTGCCGCCCTGACCAAACCACGCCCATCGCCAACTTCTTTTTGGCGGGCAGCTATACCATGCAGCGCTACCTTGGCAGTATGGAAGGGGCAGTGCTTTCTGGTAAGCTGGCAGCGCAGGCAGTTTGCCGTCAGCACTCTGCGTCTGAGGTATCGCCCGCAGTCAATCCTGACCCAGTTCAGGTGCCATCCTGAGCGGTCATCGGTCAGCTCTGCCATTAGTTTGATTGATAGATTCTTGATTTTAGGAGAGTGGAGGGCCCTCCACTCTCCTAAAATCAAGCTAAATCCAACAAGGTTGACCCCACTGTTTCGATCAGCCGACCTGATAAACCGATTAATCTCACTTTGGGGTTTATTTCCAGATGATAGCGAACGCTAATCACTGGCTAATGAAGCTGAACCCTCATAGCTGATAGGTTTAACTGTATCCCCAGCCCTGCGATGTAATGCTGCAATTGCCTAAACCGACCCATAAGATGCCGATGGTTTCTCTGGAAGAAGCCTACGAGCGCTGCCGCCAAGTCACAGAAGAGTATGCCAAGACCTTTTACTTAGGCACGTTGCTGATGTCTGAGCAGAAGCGGCGCGCGATCTGGGCAATTTATGTATGGTGTCGCCGCACGGATGAGCTGGTGGATGGGCCCCAAGCGCAGTTTACAACTGAGTCAACGCTCGACGCCTGGGAGCAAAACCTAGAGGCTATTTTTGCAGGGCATCCCGTTGATGATGTGGATGTGGCGCTGGTGGATACGCTGGAACGCTTTCCCATCGATATTCAGCCGTTTCGCGACATGATCGAAGGGCAACGAATGGATCTGTATCGCGATCGCTACCAAACGTTTGATGAACTCAACCTTTACTGCTATCGGGTCGCAGGCACGGTTGGGCTGATGTCGTCTGCGGTGATGGGGGTAGAGCACAATCTGCGGAATGCGCCATGGCGGGATCAACCCTACAATCCTCAGTCGGAGGCGATTACGCTGGGCATTGCCAATCAGCTTACGAATATTTTGCGGGATGTGGGTGAAGATGCCCAGCGGGGGCGCATTTACCTGCCGCTGGAAGATTTGGCGGCCTTTGACTATACCGAAGAAGACTTGTTTAAGGGTGTGATTGATGAGCGTTGGCGATCGCTCATGGCGTTTCAAATTCAGCGGGCACGTCACTATTTTGCCGAGGCAGAACAGGGCATCGGCTATCTGCATCGCGATGCGCGGTTTCCAGTCTGGGCGGCGCTAATGCTCTACCGCCAGATTCTAAACGCCATCGAACGCAATCAGTATGATGTGTTTAGCAAGCGGGCCTACGTCTCGACACCGCGCAAGTTTTTATTGTTGCCGCTGGCGCGCCTGCGGGCTGAAGTGCTCTAGGCTCTGTGTCGTTAGATAAATCACCAATAAATCACTAATTCTGCAGCGCGGGTCTCAGGTTCCACAGGTTTCTAGCATGAGTCATCAAACGAGACAGTGGGACAGAATCAGGATTAGGGCGATCGCCCGCCATGCCATTTCCGCTGGTTCGAAGCTGTTGCTTCTAGTAGGGATGCTGCTGGGGATCATGGGGAGCATGCCTGTTCCTGCGGCTCAAGCGTCAATCCACCACTATCCCGACGGGGCCGATCGCGTGATGGTGCGATCGCTACAAACCCTACGCGACAGCCAAAATCAAGCTTGGCAATTGGTGTTATTTAAGTGGGTAAGCCACGGTCAGGTGGAATCGCTGCACCTGCGGCTGGTGGGCTTTCCGGGTGGCGATGCGCTCACGCACCCGCAGCCGCTGACGGTGGCTCTGCCAGGCGGCGACACCCTCAAGGCCGATGATGTGTTTCCCCAAACGCGCCTAGAACCAGAACTGGCCGATGCGATTGGTGAATACGACCTGCAATGGGTGATGCAATCCGTAGCGGCAACGCTGCCCTCCAATGCCTCGCTGACCCTGCTGCTGCCGCTTCAGCACGGGGATAGAGAACTGCTGGTGCCACCCTTTGCTGTGCGCGAGTGGCGGCAATTGCTGGATGCCGTGTAATTTGAGGCCCTGTGATTTGAGGCCCTGTGATTAAAGACGTGTGCCGAATTGATGTGAAATTAGACCGGAGCTGACGAGGCGAGCTAGCTCTGAGCGTGGAGAGTTGCAAGCGTCGCTTGCAGGGCGATCGCCACCCGTTTGTATTCTGCCACCAGCGGCGTCACCACCTGAAAATTCGTTGCCGTATCCGCCGCCATTAACGATTGCTCAATGTACTCGCAGAGCGCTGCTAGAGGGAGCGCCCCTACCACAGCGCTGCTAGATTTTAGCGTGTGGGTGGCTCGGCATAGCGCTTGGGTATCCTGCTTTTGCGCAGCGATTTGAATGCATTGCACCAGCTCGGGAGCCTCTTTCAGGTAGCACTGAATCATTTCCTGCAGTACCCGGTTTGCGCTGCTGCCTAAATCCTCTCTAAACTGCTCAAATACCGAGGCATCCAAGGGTGCAGGGTTACTGTCTGTCTGTGCATAAAGTGGGGGACTCTCTAAATCGCCAACGCTCTGAGACTTGGGGGCGATCGCACAGTCTTCTAAACTCAGCCCAGAGGCCCCATCCTTCAGCGCCGTGCAGCGCGGGGTGCAGCGGCTCAGCATTTGGGATAGCAGCTCTAGACGAATCGGCTTGCTGATATACGCATCCATACCCGCCTTCAGGCATTCATCCTGATCGCCCTGCATCGCGTTTGCCGTCACCGCAATGATGTAAGGCCACTGCTCAGGTGGAAAGGTTTGCTGAATGGTGCGGGTGGCAGTTATGCCGTCCATTTCAGGCATCTGCACATCCATCAAAATTACATCGTAGGAGCGGTGCTGCAGCGCTGTCAGCACCGCTGTCCCGTTTTCTGCCAGATCTGCGGTATACCCAAGACGCTCCAGCAAGCGTTGCAGCACCTTCTGGTTCACCTTGTTGTCTTCTGCAATGAGAATGTGTAACGGCTGGGTCGACGGCTGTTTTATGGGCGGCACCGGGGTGGAAGCCTCGGGGTAGGGCGATTTCAACAACGCATCCACCAACGCTTGCTGAAACTGTGCCAGCCGCACCGGCTTTGGTAAAAACTGCGTGTTGCTCGGGGGCGCAGCATCATATAGCTTATGGGACTTACGCGGCACCAGCAAAATCAGCGGCAGCCGTTGCGCTTTGTCGATCTGTCGCAGTTGGTCCACTACATCTAGTCCAGATTCCCCCTCGATCTTATCATTCACCACCACTGCATCAAACGGAGGTGAGCACTGAACCCACGTTTCTACCTCGTGACGAGAGGTCACCGCACACACCACCATGCCCCAAGATTGAGCCTGCTGCATTAAATTGGTTCGCCGAACCCAGTTGTCGTCTAACAGCAGCAGTCGCTTGCCGGCTAGCTCTACGGGCGCTAGGGATGCCGCCCCTGACACTCGCAGCGGGGGAGCGGCGGCCCCATCTGCGACAATCGCCTGAGCCACAATACACACGTGGAATGTTGAGCCAGCATGAGGTTCGCTTTCTACCCAAATGCGCCCACCCATCAGCTCACTCAGCCGCTGGCTAATCACGAGCCCTAGCCCCGTGCCTCCATAGGTGCGGCTGACCGAGGCATCGACCTGGCAGAAAGGCTGAAACAGCCGATCTAATCGATCTGACGGAATTCCCACACCCGTATCTTGTACCGAGAAGCGAATCGTATAGGTCGGCAAGGGTGCTGAGGCTGGCTCAGCTGCAAGGGTTGAGGTCAGCAGCCGTGCCGATACCTTAAGCAACACCCGACCGGTGGCTGTGAACTTAATTGCATTGCTGAGCAAGTTAATGAGAATTTGCTGCACCCGCATGGGGTCGCCGATTAACCCGTCGGGCACGTTTAACTCAATTAAGTAGGCTAGATCCAAATCTTTCTCAGCGGCTTTGGGCGCTAGCAACCCCAGCGCTTTCTCAACACACTGGCGCACGCTAAAGGGCACCTGCGCTAGCTCTAGGCGGCCCGCATCGATTTTTGAAAAGTCTAAAACATCGTTAATGATGGACAGCAATGTATCGCCGCTGGCGCAAATGGTCTCCACAAAATCTCGTTGCTGCGGCGATAGCTCTGTGGTTTGCAGCACCTCGGCCATGCCCAGCACTGCATTCATCGGCGTCCGAATTTCGTGGCTCATGGTGGCCAAAAAATGACTTTTGGCGTGGTTTTCGCGCTCAGCCTTGAGGCGGGCAAGTTCTAGATCCGCCTCGGCTTGTTTGTAAGTGGTGATGTCGGTGGTCGTTCCTAAAATGCAGTGGGGCTGCCCGGCCTCACTGCGATCAAAGATGGTGTAGCGAGTGCGGAGCCAGCGCCATTCTCCGCTGGCGTGGCGGAGGCGATAGGAGGCTTCACAGGCCTCGCCGTCCGTTAGGGATAGGACATGCTGGAGATTTTTATCTAGCGTCGCGAGATCTTCGGCGTGAACCAATCGCCTCAAGCTTTCGTTATCCATTTCACGAATCACATACGCCGAATAGCCCAGCATGTCTTGCACTTGGCGGTTCAAAAAGACAATGCGCTGCTGCTGCAAATCATACAGAAACAGTAGGTTGGGTGTAGTTTCCAGGATTTGCTGAATGAATCGCTGGTTCTCTTGCAGGGTGGCTTCGGTCTGTTGCCATTCTCGCAGTGCCCGTTCACGGTGCACCAGTTCTAGTTTGAGGGCGGCATTTTCCGTTTCTAGTTCGGCGAGCCGCGCCTCACTACGGCGCTCAACCTCTGCCTCAATCAACCGCTGAAGCTGGGGTGGTGCTGAATTCAACGGGAATGCTTCAGGCTGGGTTGGGAGCGAGTGGGGAGAATCGGTTCCGCTCATGGAGGAGGATATTGCGGGGGATAGGGAGCCCAACGGTGGTTAGCCAGGACTTGCTTAGAGTGCCACAAAACTAGCAAAACCGATCAGGTAGGCTTTGCCCGCCTAAACTTTGGCGTTTGCGATGGCAAGGGTTTGAGCAGGTATAGGCATGGCATGCCTAGTTGGAGGGCTGCTGGATAGAGTCTTCCCAAGGGACTAGGGGATCCTGGGCGATGCGGCGAGAGGTTTCGTAGGCTCCGTAGCGGTTGAGGTGGCTGGGGTCAGAGAAGTAGTTGTATTCAGTCAGCCAGCCTTCGGAGAGGTCGCGGAAGATGAAGCTGGAGTGCGCGCGGGCCTGCCGCAGCATGTATTGGCGAAACTGCTGTTCGTGAGCGAGTCGCACGGGGTCAAGGTATTCGTCGGTGAGGGGTAAGTTGACAAAGATGACTGGAATTTGGCGATCGCCCGTAAATTGCAGCAGTGAGTCCATGGCATCGGCCTGAATGCCTTCGATGCGGAAGTCGGTATAGTCGCCGTCGTAGCGCCCTTCTACCCGCGCAAACTCTTGATAATAGGTCGCAGGGTTGAACCGGACGGAGAGGGGTAAGAAGCCATCGAAGTCGATCATGTCGCGCCCCTGTTCAGACAGCGATTGCACTGAGGGAGGCACAGAGCGGCCTGCCAGTGGAGCGGGTGCAGCGGCGGCAACATTGCGAAAGAGCGCGTTTACCCAAGATTGCAGGCGATCGCGCTGCCCATAAATGGCGGAGATTTGACCCAGGCGATCGCTCAACTGCCGATCAATCGTTTGGTAGCTTTCATATAGCGACTCGCCAATGCCCCCAGGCGTTGACGACGTTGGGGCGGCTGCCACCTCAGATGACTGTCCGGTTGTCTGGTTGAGTGCGGTGAGCGCCCGATAGCCCTCTGACACCTGCACGCCGTTGTAGGTGACATCAACAGAATTACTGTTGAGCGCACGAGCCCCATCTGCCCAGATGATGATCTTGGGCAGCTCGCCAGGGCGGATAAATTGGCGGAGCAGCAGATCGGTCACTTGAGCTGTTGCCCCGTTGATGCCGTAGTTAAACACCGTTACATCGGGGTAGCCAAGGGCTGCTAGCTCTTGACGTAGTGCTATGGGATCGACGCCCCGCAACGCGCGCGAGCTACCCATGATCAGCACATCCGGTGCGCCATACTGCTGCACCCGCTCGCGATAGAGCATGTACTTTTCATCTAGCAGTCGCGTGTTAAAGGTGGGTAGCGGAGGCTCGCTGGCTAGAATTTCGGTGGCAATTTGCTGCAGCCGGGGATCTTGCTGGGTATAGGGAAGAGCCCTGGCGGCTGGGGTCGCAGGGGCAGCGGATGGGGCAGGGGCCTGAGTCGGCAGGCGCTCGGCGGCAGCGCCGGGTGCCGGGGTGCCGCCGGGTGCCGCTTCGGGTAGAGCGGTGCTGGGGGCTGGTGGGCTATCGGTGGGCCTAGTCGAGACGTCTGTCGCCTCTGCTGAGGCTGTGCCTGCGCCCTGATCGGTAAAGCCAGCGGGATCGAACACATCGGTTCCGTCGTCTGGAGAGCGATTGAGCGACACATCGGCCAGCTCATCCAGTGGCGATGCCGTAGGCTGGGGCGATGGACTGGCGGGCAACAGGGCTGGCGGCACAGCGTCTGCCGTTGGGGGAGGCGTTGGGGGGGAGGCATCGGCCTCTGTCGTGTCGCCCTCAGCAGGGGACTCGTCAGCAGGGGACTCTACGGCATCCGGGGCGATCGCCCCCTCTGACTGCGCTGCTGGAGCCTCGTCTTGCGGCTCTGCCTGGGTTACGGCGCGTCCCAGCCCCCAGTCAATTTGCAGCGCCAGCAGCAGCCCAACGACCGTCCAGATGAGAGCCAGTCGCCACGGTCGAGCGGGAGCTTCTGCCACGATTCCGTCGCTCACGGCTTCTGCTTCGGGCCGTGTCAGTGCCGCATCAGCCAACACCTCGTCGGGCACAAACAGCTGACTCTGAGCTAGCCCCGTCCGCAGTCGCTGGCCGAGGTGCCCAGCCCAATCCCGGAGGGCGATCGCCTTCTCTTCTTCTCTATCTAAATCAGCAAGGCCTGTCGCCAGCTCAGAATGAAGCACCATAGTGCCACCGGGAGCCAGCAAATCCCCCACATAGGCATCGGTTGCGGCAAACTCAGGCGTAATGTCGCTGCCGCGTCGATAGCGCGATACAAAATCAATGCCATCTGTCCACAGGGGGCGCTTTTGCCCCGCCCGCCGCCCATAGAGCCGCACCCCGCTCAGGTGTGACAGCCGCAAATCTTGAATGAACCGCACGACTGGGGCACTCACCTGCGCGAGCGGCGGGCATATCGGGGCATCGGCCATGATGTGGAGCAGATACCGCGATGCAGTTGCGTCGTTAGGCGCTGCGTCTGGAGCATGAGCCGCCATCGCATCGGGCTTGGGCAACAACTGTAGCCGAATACCACCCGTTGCCAACTGGCGACCAATGTCAGGATTGAGTAATCGGTTGAGCAAATAGGCGATCGCCCCCCAGTCACCCCGCTGAGCCAGGGCAAACGGGGTTTCTGCCAATTCCTCGTGATCCTTGGCGGGCAAGTCTAACCACATCACCCAGCCTGGGTCTTCTAGACCTGGCACCTGCCCATATACCGTGGCGCTGTGGATGCCCTGAGGCGCAAGCGTATCCAAAAGGGGCACCAAGGCTTCCCGCACCCCAGTTTGGTCAGGTGCCACCGCCGCCGTTTCTGCCGCATCCCCCGTCCACGGTAGGCAAGACAGGTGCAGCGTTGCGTCGTGCAGGGTGGCCGTGGTGAGCGTTGCCCCCACGGGCTGCAATACCTGATCCATCAGCCGCGCGAGCGCAGGCACATCGCCCCAGCGCGCCCACTCTCGCAGCATTTCTCCGGGGGGGGTTAAATCTACCCGCAGCAGCCAGTCGGGCTGCGCCTCGCCCCGCACCTGAATCAAAATAATGGCATCGCGGAAGCCTTCTAGCTCTAGCGTTCGCAGCCGCTGGGCAATGGGCTCTGACACCAGCGTGGGGTCGGGGCTGTAGGTGGCATCGCAGACGATCCACAGCCGCCGCAGCCCTTGGGTGGGTTGGGGAGCGTGGGGGGCGACGACCGCCGCCGTTGCGGTGACGCGGTAGGGCATCGCCTTGGCGCTGACCTGCACCGCTACACCGAGAGCACTCAGGGTTTCGCTCAGGTAGCGGGCGATCGCATCGGTATTGCCCTGCTTCGCCTGACTCAGGTTTGAGAGCTGAATCGCCGCTGCGCTTTCGTAGGAATTCCGGGGCGGCTTCACAGGGGCATAGTGAGCACCCGCAAGCGGCGGGCTATCCCCCGGGCGACTTGGTCCGGCACCGGGCGACACGAGCACTCGGGCTGCCGCTAAATCGGTTAACCCTTGGTTTGACTGGCGCAACAGATCTAAATGACGCTCTAACTGGCTGAGATCAATGGGGACTGACCAGTCGGGCCGCTGCTGCCCTGGCCGCCGACCATAGACCACAAGCTGATAAATATGCGGCTGGTTGACGGGCACCAGGGTGTTGAGGTCGATGCGCTTTAGCGCGGGCAACAGTTGCGTCAGCACTTGAGTTAAATCTGGGACAGGAGATCCCTCACAGAGGATGTGGAGAATGTTGCCGCGCAGTCGAAACCGTACCCGTCCCTGCTCTAAGGTCACCGTTTGATGGAACCACTGCGCGAGGGGCGATGTGCCGCGTTTGCGAGGATGCTCGTGAGTCATGAGTCGTGAATTCTGCAACGACAACGCAGGGCGGTAATACCCTGTTTAGGTGAGGAATAGTGCGGATCTGCCTATCAGGGATAGCACACTCTCTAGAAAAAGAACCAACTTTCCTCAACATCTAGTGGTTCATCCCGAAGCCAACCCCCAAAGCCACGCTTTTTCTGGGTTCTTTTCCCGCTTCTCTTGACGATAATGCTTGACGATACTGATCGTCAGGTCTTGGTTGAGTAAAGTAAGGGATGCGACCACTCATGATCTACCTTAGGACAACCCTTTTAACTACGAGCTCGAAGATGAATGCGGTCGCTCAACAATCAGGGTTTGTGGGATAGGGTCTGTGGAACTTCACATGTTGACCCTAATCTCAGCAGTTCATCACTCGACCGTCGATATGATTGATGACTGCGTGGCTTCGATGGATGTGCCTGATTAGCTCCTGAATTAGCCTGAATTTAGTTAGAGCGTTTCGTTAGGTTTTGTGACAAACGGGTTTGACTGACTGGATCAACAACATGCTTGTGCGATCGCCCAAAAACTGAGAATTCTAAAGGTCTGACTCAAGCCTTAGCCCCAAACCGACTGCGAGACCTCAAGATAGGGCAACACCGCCAACATCATAGAGACCCGTTTAGAAGCCCATCCAGTATGGGCAACGGAGTGGTGCATGCTTAAATTCAGGAGATTTTAGAAGGTGCAAGGGGTTTGCCTTGTACTCAGCCATTAGACTTAAATGAGAGAGCCGAAGAGAACTGGAATTCTGTCTGGGGAGAGGCAATTTTTGGAAGAGATGATTTAAGAAGGATCGGAGACAAACTCATTCCCCGTTGCCCGAGACTATCCTACTGTAGATTCTAGGTCTCCATCTTTAGCTCAAGGCAAATTTTTGTTCGCAATCTCATAACTCGCAGGTCGCCATGGCAGACTCAAAACCAGAATCATTCGCGGAATCATTCATGAACAATTCAGGGCTGTGGGTGGGTGCTGCAACGGTGCCGTTACTAGCAGGAGTGATAGCCGGACGGGTGCTGTCGCGCGCGCTGCTGGTTGTCAGTATTGCTAGCGAAGAAGTGTTTCGGGGCGATCGCCTGCCGGTACTCCATTTTGAGCCAGCCGAGCTAGTCTCAGAGAACGCCTCGCCTGAGGCAGATTAGCAAAACTAAGGGGGCATCTGGTCTCTAATTTAGCTCTTTAGCAATACAAAACGATTCTACACACAGCGATTCCACTACAGCATGGGTTTAGGCAGTTGCCGAACTGGCGTGATTCCGATAAAAAGCGACCCCGATAGTAGGATCAGGGTCGCCAAGTTTCAGTAGTTATTCGTTACGAGTTACTGCGGGTGAAGACAGGAGTAGTCGTCCTATCATCAACTCGTCGCGCTACCTACAGCGCCCTTGAGCGCCGCAATGCCCTGTTCAACGCTTGCCCACAGACCCATGTCAGGCTCCTTGCCCGCTAGCTCTCGAGTCCCCACGAAATACAGCACGCCTTTGAGGACTTCCTGATGGGCGCGGTTCTCGAAGTTGACTTTGTTGAGCGGTTCCATTGCGTGTTGCAAACGGTCGTCCAACGATTGGGCTGCTTTGTGCAATACGAGGCCGGTCATCGTCTGCTGATGCTTCAGCAATTCAAACTGGAAGAATTTGTCGTACAGCGTCAGTTCGGAGCCGTTCATCATCTGGCTAACCGCTTCAGCATGCTTCTGAGTGATGTCCCGAGGTTCAGCACGGATACCGAGCTTAGAAATAGCTTCTTCGATCACAGGAAGGTTCTCGCGATCGCTCTTAACCATTCCTTCTAGCCGTTCGCGAATCGTGCTATCGTCCGTCGCTGTCATCAGCTTTTGGGCACTCTCAATCAGAATGCCTTGAAATAGTCTTAGGTCAGCAAGCTTGGTTGCCAGCGTTGTCATATCGGACATGGTATTACCTCCTAATCGCAACCCTAATCGATTGCGACCGATTTAAGTCATTGGTTCTATGCTTGCGTAATGATTGAAGGCTAGCTTCCGTCTTCTGGAAGATTCACTTAAAATCTATTTCCCTGGATCTATCTGAATTCATCGGATTTATTTACTATCTAAAAACATTAATCGCCTGCATCCTGATTTGATTAACTTAAGCTTAAATAATAGTTAACAGATGGCATCCTCAAGCGGTTCTAACGATGTCAGGTTTGATAATTTTTTTGGCATCCATCTGTCTGTTGTGGGTTTGTGGGTCAAGGGGCGATCGCCCCCTCACACGCGTCGCGTTGCATCCCCATCTATCATCCCGACCCAATCCAGAATGCGGTTGATCGCCCACCAGGGATCGGGATCGCCGTAGTGCTGCTGGCATGAGGCGCTGCTGACATAGCCCACATGCCCGCCATGGGGCGTCAACACCAAGTCAATGGCCGAGTTTTCGGCGCAGGCCGAATCCAGATCAGGCACCAAGGTGGGATCAAACATGGGGTCATCCACGGCATAGAGAATCAGCGTGGGTTTTTGAATCTGGGGCAAAATTCGCAGCGGGCTGCTGAGGGCATAGTATTCCTCCACCGTGGGGATGCCGAGCCGACCGATCACCAGTTCCTGATCAAAGCCCCAAATGCTGTGGGCGCGCGCAATGGCGGCAGGGTCAAAGTCATTGGGATGATGGCGATGCAGGTTCCATGCGAGGGTTTTGAGCGCGCGGGTAATGGAGCGCTCTAGGTAGCGGCCTAGGGGGTGCGCCATGAGGTAGGTGAGCGATCGCGCCGATTCCACACTGGGGCAGATCACCGCACCCCCGCCAATGTTGTCGGCGATACCAAGCGAGGCAGCGTAGTTCTGCGCTTCGTAAATGCCCCACAGAGCCAACTGCCCACCCAGCGAATAACCCACAAACCAAAACGGTGGCGGACAGCCCAGTGCTTTGGCTTGGGCGGCCAAATGCACAAAGTCTTTGCCCTCGTTTAGCCCGTCAGAGGTCAGCGTGGGCGATAGTTCTGCCGTTTTTCCATGTCCGCGCCAGTCGAACCGCACCACGCTATACCCCTGCGCCACGGCCTTGCGCCCCAAGAGGTTGAGAATCCACTGATCCTCAAGAGAGCCTGTGATGCCATAGGTGCAGATGAGGGTTCCCCGGGCCGAGCCTGCGTGCGCCACTTCGCCATAGATGGGCACCGCTTCAAACCCAGAGAACACATGGGGTTGATAGGTCGGGTCGGGATCGGGAGAGTGCCGCTGCCAGCGATGGCGATCGCCCATCCAGAGCGCCGCATACAGCGTCATCACCAGCCCGCTGCGCAACCACACCGGCGGAGAATAATAAAACTTCATATCCTCATGGTACAAGCGGTGGTTCTCTCCTGCTGAAGTGTGGGCTAACGGGAGGGATTTGGGGCAATCCAAGTGATTCATACTCCTCTTTTAGGGATTTATGGCATTGTGGTGAAATAGGTCGGTGTCGGACTAAACGAATCCTGATGGGGATGGGATGATGAGCAGCCAGATTGTCGATGGAGCCTTGCAGGAGTACCGAGTGCGGCTGAATGATTTGCTGCACATCATCGAGCGCTTAGCCGCAGACACCCACAACACCAAACTCGAAGCGACCGTGGTGAGCTTGCGCAAAAACGTGAACGAGCCGTTTTTGTTTGTGGTGGTGGGGGAAGTTAAGGCGGGCAAGAGCAGCTTTGTGAATGCGCTGTTGGGTGCAGAGGTTTGCGAAACCGACATTGAGCCGCGCACCGATGCAATTCAGCAAATCGTTTATGCACCGGAGCGGTTTGTGCAGCAATTAGAGCCCAGCCATAAAAAGATTGGCCTGCCCATCGATATTCTCAAAGACATTTCCATCGTGGATACGCCGGGAACGAACACCATGATTGCGGAGCATCAAATTGTGACGGAGCGCTATATTCCCAATAGCGATCTGACATTTTTTGTGCTGTTTGCCAAAAATCCCTATCAAAAAAGCGCATGGGATTTTCTCGATTTTGTCAGCGCAGAGTGGCGCAAGAAAGTGGTGTTTATTCTGCAACAGGCAGATTTGCTAAAGCCTGCAGATTTGCAGACCAATATTGAGCGAGTGCGGGAATATGCGAGTCAGAAGCAAATCAAATCTCCGGTGATTTTTCCGACGTCGGCAGAGTTAGAACTGGCGAGCGATCGCACCAATAGTGGCTTTGAGTCCGTCCGCAATTACATTCGCGCCATGGTTTCTAGCGGGGAGAGCTACAAGATTAAGCTGCGGTCGGTGAGTAGCACTACCCAAAAGCTGATCGATTCGCTGTCGTTGGATGTAGCCGCATTGCAGACTCAGATGGAGAGCGATCGCCAAGCGGTGGTCAGCATTCGCAGCAAAATTGACGCTGGACGGAAGCGATCGCGCTACGAGATCGACAACTTAGTGGAACGTCTGGTGGGGCGCTATGACGGCATTTCTGGACGGATCAAGCGCGAATTTAGAGAGAGTTTGTCGGTGTTCTCAGTTCTGCGTAAATCCTTTGTCGGCATTTTTAATTCAGATGCTTCGATGCAAGCCTGGGTAGAAGACTTTCGAGAACGCTGCCAGCGAGATTTGAAATATTCCCTTGAAGAAGTGTCGAACGAGGGCGCACAGCATTTTGTAGATGGAATTCGACAATTATTAGATGGATTGGCACAGGATTTAGACAGCGTTAAAACTCAGCCCATTCAAGGCAGCATGATTTCGCTTAAGATTCTAGAACGACGCCAAGAAGTGATTGAAAGCGTCAAGTGCAAAGTAGAGCGAATGTTCACTGAGGAAGGCTTGATTGATACGATTTCAACCGATGCCGATAATATGTCGGTGGAAATTGTAGGTGGAGCGATCGCCACCGTAACAGGGACGATTCTGCACATCATTGAGTTTGCGGTGGCGGATGCGATTTTGAGCGCAATTGGGATTGCCTTTGCCGGGATTGGGGCGATCATCTTTGTAGTGGGGTTGGCCTGGCAGCGAAACAAAATTATTAGCCGATTTGAACGCGCCTTAGAAAACGAAAAAGATCGATTTAAAGCAGATGTAACCGAACGACTCAACGAAAAACTGGGATTGATTTATGAAGAAGTAGAGCGCACCTTTGTGCAGTTCTTTGACTATGTAGAGCGAGAAGAACAGGAGATTGAACCGGTGCTGGCGCGCTATCAAGAAATTAACCAGCAAAGCGAACGGCTGTTTGGTGATATGGCGACTAAGTTAGCGTCTAAATTGACGTAACGCGATGCATGTATTGATCAGACTAGACATCGGTCGCTTTGTGACTAGTTTGTGACTAGTTTGTGACTGGTTTGTGACTGGTTTGTGACTGGTTTGTGACTGGAATAATTAGTATGCTCTTACTGCTCTTGTCCTCCGCCTGAATTCGAGCGAATTCCAGTGAATTTGCGAATCATGGTCAGCCGTTTTGTCCCCTTCGTCGAACCCTCCGTATATGACCATTTCTCCAGCGATTCCCAATACGGATGCGGCATTTCAGGCGTTTTTAGACGAGCTGCATCAGCAGTATGCGCCGCTGTCTGAAGGCACGGTGGCGAGCTATATTCCTGAACTGACGAAGGTTGATCCCGCTACCTTTGGCATTTGTGTGGTGACGAGGGATGGCCGCGTGTTCGAAGCGGGAGACACGCGGCACATATTCACCATTCAATCCATCTCGAAGGTGTTTGTGTATGGGATGGCGCTGCAAGAGCATGGGCGAGACTATGTGCTGACGCGGGTGGGGGTAGAGCCAACTGGCGATGCCTTTAATGCGATCGTGCTGGATGATCGCTCCATGCGCCCCTACAATCCCATGGTCAATGCGGGGGCGATCGCCACCACGAGTCTGATCAAGGGCGATGGCCCCACCGAACGGCTAAACCGCATGCTGGATATGTTCCGTGGCTACATTGGGCATGACATCTTTGTGGATATGTCGGTGTTTATGTCAGAGCGCACCACCGGGCACCGCAACCGAGGCATGGCGCACCTAATGCGCAACTTCGGCATGATCGACGAACGCATCGACGAATCGCTGGATCTCTATTTTCAGCAATGCTCAGTCACGGTTGACTGCCGCGATCTGGCGGTAATGGCGGCGACCCTCGGCAACCACGGCAAAAATCCCATTACGGGCGCGCAAGCGGTAAATCAGCGCTATATTCGCGACATTCTCAGCGTTATGCACACCTGCGGCATGTATGACTCGGCGGGCGAATGGGTGTATCGGGTGGGGCTACCGGCCAAAAGCGGCGTCTCAGGTGGCCTCATTGTCGTGGTGCCTAACCAGTTTGGTTTAGCAGTGTTCTCTCCGCTGCTCAATGCTCAGGGCCACAGCATACGGGGCTTGCGCGTTTGCGAGGCGCTCTCTGATCACTATGGGCTGCACCTGTTTGATTCGTCGATGGGCTGCACCCGCTTTGTGCAGCAGCTCGGGCAGAGCAACGGCGAGGTGTCATGACTTAAAAGGTTTAGAGTCGAAGCTTTCGAATTTGGGAGTCTTGAGCTAAAGCGCGTGAGTTCGGGTTAATCGGGTTTTGAGCTTATTCCGAACTCAGGTTGTGTCAGGCGATCTATGGGATTTCTTGTTGGGGAGACTCGTCAGAACCGTCTGGCCGCAAGGCTTTTCGCGCTAGGTTTGTGGTATACCACCCTGCGGCGATCGCCAGCACGGCACCTCCCCCTTGCAGCGCAATGTTCTCAGGGGTGATTCCGTCTTGAAACAGCGTTGACCCCAACGACCCCAAATAGACATAGAGCGAAATCACCGGCAGCATGCCCACCCACGAAAAAAAGCAGTACTGCCAAAAGTTGACCTGGGTGCAGCTAAATCCATAATTCAGCACATTAGAGGGCACCAGCGGAGATAGCCGCGTGAGCAGCAAAATCTTCCAGCCCTTTTCGCCCACCGCTTTGTCAAGCTGAGCAAAACTGGGGTTCTTGCTCAGCCACCGTTCGATGCGGCTGCGGGCCAGCGTACGCCCCACCCAAAAACAGGCGATCGCACTTAAGGTATCTGCAATAGAAACGGCTGCAATTCCCTTCACCAAGCCGAATACTGCCCCACCCACGAGAACCAGCACAATGTTCGGCAACCCAAACACTGTTGCCAGCAAATACAGCACGATAAAGGCTGGCACTGCGGCTGGCCCCAGCGTTGAAAGCCAATTTTCGGTTTCCGCAAACCAATCTTGAAACGGTAGTTTGCTGGTAACCAATGTAAGAATAAGGCCACCCACCACAAAGAGCCAAAATTTTCGACTACGTAAAAATGTCAGCTTCATTCCAACCTAGTCCGACGCTAAGAGATGAGGCGTAGGACTTTTTAAGTGTGGCAGCGATTGGGTGTTTTGTCCTCTGTATTAGATCTTGTGTATTAGATCTTGTATCAAATCTGTATTAGAACCATTGACTACTAGGACGCCGCACAAAGTTCGTCAGTCCTGTAGGCGGCATCCTGTAGGCCACAAAAATGGAGACGCTGAATGGACTCCATCACCCGCAAGGCTTGGTTTTTGGTCAACGCCCCAGGCAGGACTCGAACCTGCGACCGACTGCTTAGAAGGCAGTTGCTCTATCCGGCTGAGCTACTGGAGCAATCCGTTTAAACTTAGCGTGTTTGACGTGAGTCTAGAATAGGCTCAAACTCCCCAGCTTGTCCACGCATCGCCAGACTGAATGTTGTTTAGAGAAGTGGAGAGGGCTAGAGCGATCGCCCGCTACGGTTCTCCTGGAGTAAAGCGTTCTATCTCACGGGTGCAAAGAATCCTGCCTGATCCAAAGAGGGAATGCCCATTTCGACCCAAGTCAGGGGAGAATGTTGAAGATATGTAAAACTGGACTGTCGCGCGAGGATCGTTTTTGTGTACACCTACTACTCCCCTCCCTACATCTTGCTAGTGGCAGGTCTGTTGGCAGGCATCACCTCTGGGGCTGCATTTGAGGCCACACTTAAGCTGGCAGTCAAAGATTGGTCAAAAAATCGCTCCACCCGGACGCTGGCAAACCTTCAGGGAATGCAACTGCTGACGCCATTTCTGGGCATCTGCGGGGGCATTTGCTTTTTCTTAGCGGCGGGGTTGCAAATTTTTGGATTTCCTGGCTGGCTGGGGTATGCCATTGCGGTGCCGCTGACGTTGTTAATCGGCTTGTTGATCTGGACGCAGCTAGCTCAAGTGCTGAAGCAGCTAGAGCAGGGTGGGTCTCAAGCGCTTGATTTAGACTCGTTTGGTTAGGGGGTGAAATGGGCCATCAGTGCCTGCCGCATGATGTCAATGGGAGCGGGTTGGCCCGTCCAGTGGTGCAGGGCGATCGCCCCCTGTTGCGCCAGCATTTCTAGACCATCTAGGGCGATCGCCCCCTGCGCCTGCGCCAATTGCAAGAACTGGGTTGGGCGCGGGGTATAGATTAGGTCATAGGCGATCGCCCCGGCTGGCAGCAGCGCTAGTGCCTCTGCCGTTAGCGGCGACACGTCGATATGGGGATGCATCCCCACGGGTGTGGTGTTCACCAGCAACGTGGCGCGAGGGAGCAGCGTCGGCAAGGCCTCCCATGGGGCGATCGCCAGCCGAGATGCCACCGATGCCGTCGCCCAACTTTGCTGAAACGCTTCGAGTTTAGCCGTATTGCGGCCTACGACCACGATCTGCGCGCAGCCCAGCAGGTCGCAGCCCGCCACCACCGCCCGCGCAGCGCCACCATTGCCTAGCACCACCGCTGTCGTCTCCTCCCAAGCGCGCGGCATGGCGTGCAGCGGTGCCACAAACCCCGCCACATCGGTGTTGGTGCCCACCCAGCCGCGATCGCCCCACCACACCGTGTTCACCGCTCCTACCCGTTGCGCCAGTTCCGATACCTCCGTTAGCAGGGGCATAATGGCCTGCTTGTGGGGAATCGTGACACTAAAGCCCACCAGCCCCATAGCCTCAAACCCGGCGATCGCCTGGGCTAACTGTTCGGATGGCACCAGCAGCGGCAAGTAAACATAATTTATGCCCAAATGGGCGATCGCCGCATTGTGCATTAATGGCGACAGCGAATGCTCTACCGGATGCCCAAGGACGCCGAGGAGTTTAGTCGTACCAGAGATGCGCATAGAATCTAGATAGTATTAATGCAATTCACGAGTATTAATGCAATTCACGCAAGATCAACGCAGACTGAGCAAGCCATGTTGGGAACGCTGCTAAGCGGACGATACACACTGCTGCATGAGCTGGGGGCAGGCGGATTTGGGCAAACCTATCTGGCCGAAGACGCCACCCAAGAGCGGCAGTGCGTCGTGAAGCAGTTTAAGCCCAGTAGCCATGATAAGCAGGTTTTGGACGTGGCGCGCCGCCTGTTTAAAACGGAGGTCAATACCCTGCGGCGGCTAGGGCAGCATGGGCAGATCCCCGATTTCTACGACGCCTTTGAGGAACAGGGCGAGTTTTATCTCGTTCAGGAGTTCATCGATGGGCGATCCATCGCTGATGAATTTAGCAATCGGGGCAGGCTGTCAGAACCTGCGGTGGTGTCGCTGATTAAAGACGTGTTGGACGTGCTCCAGTTTGTTCACGCCAACCAAGTGATCCACCGCGACATCAAACCGGGGAATTTGATTCGCCGCTACAGCGATGGCAAGGTGGTGCTGATCGACTTTGGTGCCGTCAAAGAAATCCAGACCCAAATTTCGACCCTGCAAGGCGAAACCAACCTCACGGTCGGCATTGGTACCCAGGGCTACACCCCTAGCGAACAGCTGATGGGCAAACCGCGCTATTGCAGCGACATCTACGCCTTGGGGATGACGGCCATTCAGGCGGTCACTGGGCTGCCCCCCGTGCGCCTGCCCGACGACGACCTCAGCTTAGAGGTGCTCTGGCACAACCGCGCTGAGCTATCGCCGGGGATGACCTTTGTGATTGACTGCATGGTGCGCCATGATCACCATCGCCGCTATCAATCGGCTGACGAGGTGCTGCAAGCCCTGCAACAGCTCGAAGACTTGCCCGCCGATGCTACCGATATCTCGACAGAGCTGCTGCTGCCTGCGTCGCAAGTGACCGAGTGGCTGGAAACTCAGCAAAAACCCGTGACCCTATTACAGCGGGCGCGACAGGGTTGGCGGGGGATGGCGATCGCCACCACCCTCATCAGTGGACTGCTGGTGGGCGCGCGCCACCTCGGCTGGCTGCAACCGCTCGAGCTAGCGGTGCAGGATCAGATGACCCGTCTGTCTGCCGCTCAAACTCCCGATCCCCGGCTTCTGGTGGTCGGCATCACCGAAGCCGACCTGCAACAGCTTCAGCGCGTCACCCCTTCAGACGCCACCATTGCCGAGGCCATTGCACAACTGCAAACCTTGGAACCCCGGCTCATCGGGTTAGATCTGCTGCGCGATTTGCCCCAAGAGCCGGGGCGTCCCGAACTGTTAGAACAGCTTGCCGCAGAGAATGTGATCGGCATTCTGCATCTGGGTGATGAAGGCAGCAACCGCGTGCCGCCCCCGCCCACCATGCCTGCCGAGCGCCTCGGCTTTAATGACGTGGTGCTGGATGACGACAACGTGATTCGCCGCAATTTGCTGTTTGCCACCTCCGACGGAGAAGGGCTCTACGCCTTTTCAACCCGGCTAGCGCTGCGCTACTTGATGGATGAAGGCATTGAGCCGAGAGCCAGCGAGCAGCGAGCTGATGTGGTGGTATTGGGCGATCGCCCAATACCACCGCTAGAATCCACCTTTGGCGGTTACCAAACCGTAGACGCTCGCGGCTACCAAACGCTGCTGCACTACCCCACCGCCCAGCCCGCTGAGATGGTGTCGCTTTCCCAAGTGCTTGCGGGAGAACTGGAGGCGGATCAGGTGCGCGATCGCATCATCTTGATTGGAACCACGGCCCCTAGCGCCAAAGATTTGTTCTACACTCCTTTTACGGCGGGACGTGCTGATCTGCACCAAATGCCCGGAGTAATGGTGCATGCCGCCAAAACCAGCCAGCTCTTAGCCCTCGCGCTAGATGGGCAACCCGTCCCCTGGAGTCTGCCGCACTGGGCCAACTTGGGACTGATCGGAATCTGCGCGGCGGCGGGAGGGGCGATCGCCTGGATGATTCGCCATCCTGCGCTGGTTGGGGTCGGTTTGGGCGGTGGTATACTCGTTCTCGTATCGGTGGGGTGGGTTGCTCACCAGCGCGCGGGCTGGGTGCCCCTTGCAACTCCGGCGATCGCCCTTCTGCTCAGCGGCATCGGCGTCACGGCCTATCGCCTTCACTATCAACGCCAGCAGCCCCAAACCCTCACCGAGTTTTTGCAGTATAGCCCCACGATTCAGATGACGAAGCCCAGCAGGGACTAGGGGCTAAGGCTGGAAGGGGCGATCGCCCTGTCCCAACCGCGCTGGCTTCGCAACACAGCCAAAACCGCTGGTTGAAAGCCAGCAGACTTGGGAAAGAATCGGGTTCAACGTTCTCTAAACTATTGCGTTAGACGGGTTCTGCTCCGAGTCTGTCCCAAGTCTGCTCCGGTCGCTCTCACCTCTTCTGTCACGTTCTGTTTCTGTCAAATGGAGTCCTTACTCCGTTTTCCTAACCCCCTATCCCTACTCGCCAGATGCCAACCCACGTTGCCATTGCCATTCTCGTGCAAGACCAGAAATTTCTGATGCAGTTGCGCAATGATAAGCCCGATATTGTTTTTCCCGGAGTTTGGGGCTTTTTTGGCGGGCATATGGAGCCCGGAGAAACCCCGGCGATCGCCGTTGTTCGGGAACTAGAAGAAGAAATCGGCTATGCGCCGCCGGGGCTAACACTCTTTGCAGAGTATCCATCTCAGACATTTGTGCGGCATGTGTTTGCAGCACCGCTCGACGTGCCGCTGACGGCGCTAGAGCTGAACGAAGGGTGGGATATGGCGTTGGTTTCGATTGATCAGGTGCAGCAGGGAGAGTGCTATTCTGCAGTGGCCGATCAGGTGCGATCGCTCGCCCCGCCGCATCGACAAATTTTGCTGGACTATTGGCAACAGTGCATGGCCCCACCCGAGGCTCCTCAAACACTATGATGCAACGGCAAGACCAGATGCCGCTGGATTACCGGGTTCGGGTGAGCCAGCGCGCCAAAAACGTCAGCATCCATATTTCTCACCAGGGCGAGGTGGAGGTCGTCATTCCCCACGGGTTTGACCCCACCCGCATTCCAGACCTGATCGTGCGGCGACAAGATTGGATCGAGAAGACAACCCAGCGGCTGGCGCGCGATCGCCAGTCTGCCCCGGCTGATCAGGCGGCGGTCTTGCCAGAGCAGGTGCATCTGCGAGCGATCGCCGAAGATTGGCAGGTCACCTATCGGCCTGTGAATGCAGCCGGGATCACGCTAGGGATGGTGGGCGATCGCCATCTGCGCCTCCAGGGCAACACCCAAGAGCCCCACCTGTGCCACAGCGGGCTGCACCGCTGGCTGCACCGCAAAGCCCATCAAGCCTTTGAGCCATGGCTGCGGCGCGTTAGCCAAGACATCGGCCTGCCCTACCGCCGCATGTCCATTCGCCGACAAAAGACGCTCTGGGCTAGCTGCTCTAGCCGCGATGCCATCAGCCTCAATGCCAAGCTCTTGTTTCTGCCACCAGAACTGGTGCGCTACGTCTTTATTCACGAACTGTGCCATACCGTCCACCTCAATCATTCCCCCCAGTTTTGGGCGCTCGTGGGCGAAAAAGATCCCCACTACAAAGCCGCCGATCGCGATCTTCGCAAAGCTTGGCGCTACGTTCCTGCTTGGGCCAACTCACCTTAGGGTTCTATCTCACAACGCCGCCTTTAACAGCCACGCCTGACGCAGGTACACGATTTAAGCGATGACACGCCTTCCAAACGCTGATCTCGCGTTGAGGTTGCTCACGTTAAATCGGCTGATTAATCTGATTATTGGATTGTGGGAATCCTCGCTATAGTTGATTGATCTCACACGACATTTCCCTTTGAGAGCACGATAGAAGGCATGGGACGAATCTTTGTATCCGCTGGGCATGGCGGCGAAGGCAGCAACTTTGATCCGGGCATTGTGGCGGGCGGCACCACCGAAGCGCGGGAAATGATCTTAACCCGCGATCTCATTGCAACCGAATTGCGATCGCGCAATTTTGAGGTGCTTTCGATCCCCGACGATCTCAACGCTACACAAACCCTGGCGTGGATTAATGCTCGGGCCAACGAAACCGACGTCGCGCTTGAAATTCATGCAGACGGCGCCAGCAATCCTAGCGTGCGCGGCGCCAGCGTTTTTTTCATCGCCAATAATGAGCAGCGCAAAGCCCATGCCGAACTCATGCTGCTAGCCTTGCTGCGGCGTGTTCCGTCTTTGCCCAGTCGGGGCGTCCGGCCTGATACTGACTCTGGGCTAGGGCAGCTGGTGTTTTGTCGGCAGCTCAGATGTCCCTCACTGCAGATGAATATTGGCTTTCTTACTAGCCCAGACGATCGCGCAATCCTGCAAAATCAACGACGGGATGTGGCGCTGGGCCTTGCCGACGGGCTTGCCTCTTGGAGTCGCGCTGTAGCCCCTCCCGAAAGCTATCCCACCTGTGATATCAGCATCAATGGCGGCATTTATGGCGAGCGCGGCATTATCGTCAATGGCAATGCCTACATTCCCATTGACTTGGTAGATCGGCTGGGCATTGATCTGTCCCAAAATGGAGAAGTGGTGCGCATTACCTACCGCAATGTGGTGTATGTCAAAGCTGTGGATCTACGTCCCTTTGGCATTGCCGTGGGGTGGGAGGCGGCAACCCGCACCGTTTTATTGCGCAATATGACGGTATGCCCCGGCCAGATTAACCGAATTATGGGCATGGGCAACGCATCAGAAGTGGAACTGATTGTCTTTATCAAGAGCAACAATGAAGAGGCGCTCAATCAGTTTCCCGATTTGCCCAAAATCTATCGCGAAGAGGCTGCGGTTGAAGGCGTCAACCCTGACATTGCCTTTTGCCAAATGTGTCTAGAAACGGGTTATTTGCGGTTTGGAACTGTGGTGAGGCCTGACCAGAATAATTTTGGGGGCTTAGGCGATGCTCAATCTAGTCCCAATGGGGCGACCTTTCCGAGTCAGCGCATTGGTGTGCGGGCGCATATTCAACATCTCAAAGCCTATGGCAGCACTGCACCCTTGGTGCGAGAGCTGGTGGATCCACGGTTTGAATTTGTCGCTCGGGGAATTGCGCCAGAGGTGGAGAAGTTAAGCGGTCGCTGGTCTGCGGACCCTCAGTATGGGGACAAAATTTTGGCAATTGTGCGGCGGCTCTATGACATGACCTGGAAAGCCAATGGATAATAGTCTGGCTCAGTGCTCCGGCACAGCAAGGATGACGTTCCTTTGCTACAGTTTTGGCAAGTGCGGCTTTGGCAAGTGCGGCTTTGGCAAGTGCGGCTGGCAAGTGCGGCTGGTGACGGCTAATGATCGTTGAACCGCTCAATCTATGGAGTCTGTGGGTGCCGGTTGTGTTGCTGGCGCTGGTGGGGGCGATCGCCCTCTACTTCGTCTCCATTACCGATCGATAGCTTTTTTAAGCGTTCTAACATCGTTCTCTTGTACTTCATCCCCCTCCCATCATGGCCGTATCTCTGGCTCAAAATGCGATCGCCCTCCTGATCGACCTAGCAGAACGGGGCGAGATTGACCCCTGGGACGTGAAGGTGATTGAAGTCATCGATCGCTTTCTCAGCCAATTGCAGCCAACTCAAACCACTGACGAGGGCCGAGCACCCTATGAAGCGGATTTATCAGAATCCGGTCAGGCGTTCCTGTATGCCTCAGTGCTGGTGCTGCTCAAGGCCGACAGCCTCGCCCGTCAAGACGCGGAAGCCCATAGCCCTGTCGAAGATCTCGATGCAGACTTCGACGACAACCCCTTCAGCGACGCCCTGCTGCCCCAAACCCTTGAGCGGCGAATTCGACGGCGTGCAGTCGCGCGCCCCATCCCCAATCGACGCGTCACCCTCCAAGAGCTGATTGCTCAGCTAGAGATGATGGCAGCGGCTGTGGCTGAGCATAAGCCACGCAACCGAGCCCGCCGCCCCCGTCCCCAATCCCGATCGCAGGCCGCCAAAGCCATTTCTCAACTGGCTCACCAAGAGAACCTGTCAGAACTTGCGGCGGCCCTCGATCGATTTCTTTATGATCATTGGGACGCCATCAGCCAAGGGGAAGACTGGGTTGAATTTGAAGCCTTCTTGCACGAGTGGGTGCAGTCTGACGCCTGCGAAGCGATCCGAGTAGAGTCCGCTCACCACGGGCCTCAGAGCGATCGGGTGGGCACCTTTTGGGCGCTGCTATTTTTGTCCTCACAGTCCAAAGTAGAACTGGCCCAACAAGAATTTTACAAAGACTTGAAGATTAGAAGCCTGGCTGGACTATCTGATGAAGCTCTAGCAACGCTCTCCGCGTCGTCTCTACCGGATTGAGAACAGACGCGCTAATCTGGTAGCAACTCATACGCTGTGTGTGGTGTGCGCAAGTCTCAGTGCCCGTTTACGGTAAATTCACAGAATTGTGGAACACTGATAGCAAGTTTGTGCGGATTGTTAACACTTCGTCAAGAATGATTTGGTAGCCCTGAAGGATGGAGCAACGTCTATGAAAGCCATGATTCTCGCGGCAGGTAAAGGGACGCGCGTGCGACCCATTACCTACACCATCCCCAAACCCATGATTCCTATCCTGCAAAAGCCAGTAATGGAGTTTTTGCTAGAGCTATTACGCCAGCACGGGTTTACAGAAGTGATGGTGAATGTGAGCCACTTGGCCTACGAGATTGAGAGCTATTTTCGGGATGGTCAGCGTTTTGGCGTCCAGATTGGTTACTCCTTCGAAGGTCGCATTGTAGATGGCAGCCTCGTTGGGGAAGCCATTGGGTCAGCCGGGGGCATGCGAAAAATTCAAGATTTCTACCCCTTTTTCGACGATACGTTTATCGTGCTGTGTGGCGATGCGCTGATTGATTTGGACTTGACGGAAGCCGTGCGCTGGCATCGTGAGAAGGGATCAATCGCCACCATCATTATGAAAACGGTTCCTCGCGATGAAGTCTCAAGCTATGGCGTGGTGGTGACCGATGACGATGGGCGAATCAAGACCTTCCAGGAAAAGCCCGCCGTGGATGAGGCGTTGAGCACCGACATCAACACTGGCATTTATATCTTTGAGCCGGAAGTCTTCAAGTATATTCCTTCAGGTGAAGAATTTGACATTGGGGGTGATCTGTTTCCCAAGCTGGTGGCTGAGGGCGCACCGTTTTATGGCCTGAGTATGGACTTTCAGTGGGTTGATATTGGGAAAGTCCCAGATTATTGGGCAGCGGTGCGTAGCGTGTTGACGGGGAGCGTCAAAAACGTACAAATTCCTGGCCGAGAAGTGGCTCCCGGCGTTTTTGCCGGGCTGAATGTGGCGGTGAACTGGGATAAGGTCAACATTCAGGGCCCGGTCTATATCGGCAGCATGACCAAAATTGAGGACGGTGCAACGATCATCGGCCCGACTATGATTGGCCCGAGCTGCCACATTTGCAGCGGCGCAACGGTTGACAACAGCGTTATTTTTGAATATTCACGCCTTGGTCCAGGCGTTCGCTTGGTGGATAAGCTGGTGTTTGGGCGCTACTGCGTTGACAAGACCGGGGCTTCGATTGACGTGCAGGCGGCGGCGCTCGATTGGCTCATTACTGATACACGAGTAGAAATGCCGACTGACCCACCCTATGAGCGGCAGGCGATCGCCGAACTCCTAGGGTCTGAGCCTGATCCCGTCGTTTGATCCGTCCTCGATGCGACGATAGAAGCCTCGATAGTGAATAACCTCAGTTCGGGTTAGGGGTTTGAGCTTATCCCGAACTCAGGTTGGATTACGGGTGATGGAGGGAGCTATCTGATAGCACCTACGACCTGTTGCACCCGCTGGCTGCTGGGTTGGTAAGCCCTAGCCATGCCAAGAGATAGATAAACCAGGGGAACCTGTACGGCGCAACGTTCCCCTGGTTGACGTCGGCTAAGCCAGCGCTAGACCAGCGCCAGTCGGCCGATAAGACAATTACGCTGCCGGGGTTTTTAGCTTTTCGGTGTTTTCCACCAAGCTTTTGGCAAACTGGTCAAACCGCTCAGACAATTTCTCATCCTGAAGGTTTCCCTGCTCGTCGAACGCTTGCCAGGCTTGCCCAATTGCAATTTGCTCTGGAATCACCCACCCATGCACCCAGCGCATAATCACCCGCAAATCATTGAGCGCATTGCTGTTGGACTGTCCTCCCAACACGCTAATGAGCCCCGCAACCTTGCCCGACAGTTCATCAAAGCTCATCAAATCTAGGGCGTTTTTGATCACCCCACTAATGCCGCCGTGGTACTCGGGCGTTGCCAGAATTAGGCCATCTGCCGCTTTTACGGTAGCGCAGAGATGAGCCACATCGGGATAGTCGGAATAGTCTTTTCCGCCGTGGCAAAAGGGCAAGTTAAGGTCTCGTAGATCTAATATGACAGTGGTTGCACCCAGAGCAGAGGCTCGGTCAGCCGCCAGTTGCAGGGCCTGCTGACTATAGGAGCCGGGGCGCAAACTGCCGCCAATCCCAACAATTTTCACCATAGGTTTCTTCATTCCTCCATACGTTAACTAAGACTGGCACTGACTAGTTTCGTTTTTTGAAGCCCGTAGATAAATGCGGCTACTCGCTCACGCTAGTCCCCAGGCTGACTGGTGTAGCCAACAGCGTTGTAACGGCTCTACCGTATTGGTTTGGGGTGATCAATCAGAGAACTGCTGTATGGCGATAGACGCTCTAGCGGAGCGTTCAGTTTGATCGAGTTCTTACACTGTAAGGGAGCAGATTGATCGAGTTACCTAGCAAGAACCTCTGCTATTACAGTAGCGTAAAGTCATACTCATGACGAGTACGAGTATAGGCGCTGATGTGCAGCGGGGACAGTGTCTGTCTTCGCTAGGCGAATGCACGGTTGCCATACTCTCGTCCGGCATTTTGATGATGACGCTACACTAAAGATTGGGGTTTGAGAGTTGAGATTTAACTGCCGAGAAAGGTTGACTGAGCATATGAAACAGGTACGCATGGTTCCGCAGACAGCACAGCATGGACGAGCACTGGTCAGGCGATCGCCCAGCCGAAAACCCAGCCTTGCTGGGACACTCACCATCGCTTGGTTTATGGTGCAAGCCTTAGTCGCGGCTCCACCAGCGCTCAGCCAGGCCACTCAGGAGCAGGAGGCTCTCACCTACACAGGGCTGATCGAAGAACTAGACGCTGGCAATGTAGCCCGTATTGAAGTGGATAGCAGCCGAGGTATTGCCCAGGTTTTTCTAAAAGGCGGCAATGACCAACCGCAACAGGTGCCGCTATTTGCCGATGAGCAATACAACCAGCCTGTGTTTGAGGCGGCGCTCAACAACAATGTCAGCGTGGTATCTCAGCCTTCTAGCGACAACAACGTGATGGCGTGGCTAGTCAATGCGCTGCTGATGTTTTTGCTGATTGCTGGGGTGCTGATGATCTTTCGCCGCTCGGCCAATGCGTCGGGGCAGGCGATGAATTTTGGCAAGTCTCGGGCGCGCTTTCAGATGGAAGCAAAGACCGGCGTGATGTTTGACGATGTCGCTGGAATTGAGGAAGCCAAAGAAGAGTTGTCGGAAGTCGTGACCTTCCTCAAAAAGCCAGAGAAATTTACCGCGATTGGAGCCAAAATCCCCAAGGGGGTTTTGTTGATTGGCCCTCCAGGGACAGGCAAGACGTTACTGGCAAAGGCGATCGCCGGAGAGGCTGGTGTCCCGTTCTTCAGCATCTCTGGGTCTGAATTTGTCGAAATGTTTGTGGGGGTTGGGGCCTCCCGCGTTCGCGACCTGTTCAAGAAAGCGAAAGAAAATGCGCCCTGCATCATCTTCATCGATGAGATTGACGCCGTCGGTCGTCAGCGCGGTGCAGGCATCGGCGGAGGGAATGACGAGCGTGAGCAAACCCTGAACCAGTTGCTGACCGAAATGGACGGGTTTGAGGGTAACACAGGTATCATCATTATTGCGGCGACAAACCGTCCTGATGTGCTAGATTCCGCCTTGCTGCGTCCTGGACGCTTTGACCGTCAAGTGATGGTCGACTTGCCGGGTTATCGGGGTCGTCTGGGTATTTTGCAGGTGCATGCCCGCAACAAGAAGCTGACGCCTGAGGTATCTTTAGAGGCGATCGCCCGTCGTACACCCGGGTTTGCCGGAGCAGATTTAGCCAATATGCTCAATGAAGCTGCCATCCTCACGGCACGGCGGCGAAAGGAGGCTGTTACGCCCCTAGAGATCGACGACGCCATCGACCGCGTCACAATCGGCATGACCCTCGCTCCATTAATGGATAGCCAGAAAAAACGGCTGATTGCCTACCACGAGATTGGGCATGCCCTGCTGATGACGCTGCTGCCGCACACCGATGATTTGGATAAAGTGACAATTATTCCTCGCTCGGGCGGCATTGGCGGTTTTGCCAAGCCCATTCCTAGTGAAGAAGATATTGTGTTAGAAACGCGCGCGCGCTTGATCGATCGCATCACGGTTTATTTGGGAGGCCGCGCTGCAGAAGAAGAAATCTTTGGGCATGATGAGGTGACTCAGGGCGCTCAGAGTGATATTCAGGCGGTGGCAGAGTATGCCCGCAACATGGTGACACGCTATGGCATGTCTGATTTAGGGCCGATGGCCTTCGAGCGAGCGCCCGGAGGTGAGGTTTTCTTAGGTCGTGATCTGATGAACCAAGCGCCTGAATATTCTGAAGAAATGGCAACCCAGATTGATCGGCAGGTGCGAGAAATTGCCGTGCGCTGCTATAGCGAAGCCCGCCGATTGATTCGCGAAAATCGTGAACTGGTCGACAAACTGGTGGATTTGCTAGTTGATCAGGAACTCATTGAAGGAACTGAGTTTCGCAAGATCGTATCTGAATACACCACGCTGCCTGAAAAGGATAGTCTGCCTGTCTCGGTCTAATATCAATTCTCTAAGTGGCAGCTACACAAAGAGCATCCACAATCCAATCCCATTGGGTGAGCGATCGCACCTGCTGAGTGGAAAGGTCATGAACCCATAGGCTAATCGCGTGCTGCAGTTCACCCAGGTCGTCAAAGTGAGCTCAGGCAAACGCGCGTTTGAGCTCCCGTCAAACGCGCTCGATTGGATTAAGTTCGGGACAATTGGGATAGCCGTCCCGGTTGTCCACGGTCAAGCAAGATGCCTGACTACAAGAACTGCATATCAAAAGATCTATGTTCCTTACCGCTGCCGCACTGGAATCGTCACCACAAATGTGGCGCCCTGCCCAGGTTGTGAGTGGCACTCCAGCGTGCCGCCGTGGCGCTCAGTCACAATTTGGTAGCTGATGGATAGTCCCATGCCTGTCCCTTTGCCCACTGATTTGGTCGTAAAGAACGGATCAAATAAACGCTGCTGTACTGCGGCTGGAATACCAGGACCATTATCTTGAAACTGAATCACGATATGACCATCGCCGGGATCAGATGAGGGGTTCCTCTTAAATTCGGTCTGGATTTGGATGCGGCTAGGGGGAGTTTGACTATCTGCTGGCGATCGCTCCGCGTTGTGCTCCTCCAGGGCATCAAGCGCATTACTGAGAATATTCATAAACACCTGATTCAGCTCGCCTGGGTAGCATTCCACCTGCGGCAGTTCACCGTAGTTTTGCACAATGTCTACGCCGGGCTGATTGGAACGCGCCTTGATACGGTTTTGCAAGATCATCAGCGTGCTGTCAATGCCTTCGTGCAGGTTCACGGTTTTGAATTCTGCTTCATCCATGCGAGAAAAGTTGCGCAGCGACGCCACAATTTGTTGAATGCGCTCGGCGCCGACTTGCATCGAGTTCAACAATTTAGGCAGGTCGTCAATCAAAAAATCTAGATCAATTTCCTGCATTAGGATCTGAATTGCTGCGTGGGGCTGAGGATGATGTTGCTGATACAGAGTGATCAGCGTCAGCAAATCCTGGGTGTAGTCTCGGGCGTAGTTGAGGTTGCCGTAGATAAAGTTGACGGGGTTATTGATCTCGTGCGCAACGCCCGCCACCAACTGACCCAGCGACGACATCTTTTCGCTCTGGATCAGCTGGGCTTGGGTGCGCTGAAGCTGTTGCAGTGCGGCTTGCAGGTCGCTGGTTTGGGCGCGACTCTGCTCGTACAGCTCGGCCTGATTAAGGGCGATCGCCAACTGATCTACCACCGACTGCACCAATTCCACCTCGTCATCTTGCCAGGGTCGTGGCATTTGAGTGCACACACAGCTCAGCAAGCCAATTGCCCCCGACTGGGTACAAACGGGTAACGCCAACAGCGCCTCATAGCCCAGCGATTGATAAAAGTTGCGTGCCACCGCATCATCAATTGCTTGAGTATCGGCCAGACAGATCATTTGCTGCTGTTCTACCGCCGTTGTAATGGGGGTCGCATGCTGGCTCAAGAAACATAAGCCAAGAATGCTGCTAGTCTCAGTCCCAACCGATTCTTGCACCACTTCAAAATGAGGCTCGCGACCGTCTTGGCGATACCAGCTAAATAAGCACTGATCTAAATGAAGTGCAGCCCGAATCTCACGCACAGTCGTTTCCAAAATGCAGCTTACATCCAGCGATTGCCGAATTTGGCTGGTGAGCTGGTTGTGGAGTTGTTCGCGCTGTGCTTGCTGCTGCATCTGCTCAGCGGACTGTTGCAGCAGCAACTCGGCCTGCTTGCGCTCGGTCACATCTTCAATGGCGATCAGAATGCCACTCACCTCGCCCTCAGCATCATGGAGGGGAATTTTGTTAGTGTCTAACCAGCGTATTTCACCATCAGCTAACGGCTGGGTTTCTAGCATGTGGTGTTGCGGACGATCAGCCTGCATCACTCGAAGATCGTCTTTGATATAGCGAGCCGCCAAGGTTTCACCCCAATGCAGATCATGGTCTGATTTGCCGATTAGCTCTTGGGGATGCTCAAAGCCAATGGCCAAGGCATGCTGGCGATTGCAGCCTAGATACACTGATTGTCGATCTTTCCACAAGATCCGCTGGGGCAGTGTATCAATCACGAGCTGCAGCATTTCCTGCGACTGGCGCAGGGCTTCTTCTGCTTGGCGGCGCTCGGTCACATCTTCGTAAGCGCCAAAAATTCCAATCACTTGCCCTTGGGCATCTCGCAAGGGCAGTTTGCTAACTCGAATCCAACGTGGGGTGCCATCGGGCAGCACAACGCGATCGTCCACATTTATTTGGGGTTGATTGTGCTGCAATACGTAACGATCTTGGGTGCGATAGACCTCGGCAAACTGACGCCAATGGAGGTCATCATCGCTTTTGCCTACTAAGTCTGCGGCGTTAGCAAAGCCTGCATCTTCCGCAAAGTGGCGATTGCTGCCGAGGTATCGGTGCTGGCAATCTTTCCAAAACACGCGCTGAGGCAGAGTATCCAACACGAACTGCAAAATTTGTTGGGAGGTGCGCTCTCGATGCTCGAGTTGCTGATGTTGAGTAATATCTTGGGCAATGCCGACGACCTGTTGCACGGCACCCGTTGAGGTGCGGCTGAGAACTCGTTCGCGGCTGTGGAGCGATCGCCACTCTCCATTGGCATGCCGAATGCGATAGCTTGTTTCGTATACTTGATCATCTTGGGCCGTGGCAAGCCGCGCCCAATGCGCCTGAACCAACGGCAGCTCATCGGGATGAATCAACGTGGCAATAAAGCCTGACCCTTGAGCCTGAAAATGCTCCGGCTCGTAGCCCAGAACGGTGTAAAGTTCGCTGCTGCACCAAACATTTTGCTGCCCCAGGCAATCAAAGACGTAGACGATATCAGGCGAGAGGGTAGCAATACCGTTGATCAGCTGCTGAGCATCATGGAGCGATCGCTCTGCCTGCAGGCGCGCGGCTTCGCTCTGGCGATACGCCGCCTCAAGTTCAGTGAAGCGATGCATCAGGGGCGATCGCTCATCAGCATCATGGTTAAACAGCATTGTCATGCAACAGATCACTCGGAACCCACACTACAGTTAAGATTCCCAGATGCTCTCAGAAAGCGATGCAGGCTAGGGCTGAATTGACTAAGTTCAGTAGAACTTCGGACTGTTTATCGACGGTTCATGAACTGTCTTGTTTTGGCCCCAGTGTGACCCTGAAGTAAACCTGCCGGTAGTGGATTAACGTAAATGATAGAGAAAAACAAGGTATCGCTGTAGCATTGCTAGATTCTGAGGACGTAGGAGCCATGACAATCGAGATGACCTGTCCAACCTGTGGGTCTCACGACATCTCCAAGAACGGCACCACCCGGCGGGGTAAGCAAAACTACAAGTGCCGAGACTGCAACCGCCAATTCGTCGAGGATCCCCAGTGGAAGCCAAAAGACAAAGACACTCGGGCGTTTGTCAATCTGCTGTTGCTCGAGAAGGTGGCCCTAGCTGGCATCGCCAGAGCCACCGGGGTCTCTGAGAGTTGGCGACAAGGCCATGTCAACGCTTGCTATGAGGCCGTGCCAA